>ULXU01023344.1_pt1 | contig 22887 bp, 20 predicted proteins | sample 1961521 | NCBI WGS metagenome assembly ULXU01 (sample SAMEA4835845, study PRJEB28245) | human gut metagenome | biome: gut microbiome; material: fecal sample | place: Denmark | collected 2008
AACACATCAAATGTAACAAACATGAATAATATGTTTTGTTACTGTTCAGCATTAACAAGCCTAGATGTGAGTGGATTTAACACATCAAAAGTTACAAATATGTATAGTATGTTTTATAATTGTAAAACATTAACAAGCCTAGACCTAAGCAAATTTAGCACCTCAAATGTTACAAATATGAGTTATATGTTTTCTAGATGTAATAACTTAACAAGTCTAGATTTAAGCAATTTCAACACAACTAAAGTTACAAGTATGAATTCTATGCTTTCTGATTGTTCAAGTTTAACAAGTTTAGATGTGAGCGGATTTAACACATCAAATGTTACAGACATGAGTAATATGTTTTATGGTTGTTCAGTATTAACAAGTCTAAATGTAATCAATTTTAACACAACTAAAGTTACAAATATGGCTTCTATGTTTTCTTATTGTAATAACTTAACAAGCCTAGATGTGAGCGGATTTAACACTTCTATCGTTACAAACATGAGTTCTCTGTTTTATACTTGTTCAAGTTTAACAAGTCTAGATGTAAGCAGTTTTAACACAACTAAAGTTACAAATATGGCTTCTATGTTTTCTTATTGTAATAACTTAACAAGCCTAGATGTGAGCGGATTTAACACATCAAATGTAACAAACATGAATAATGTGTTTGGTTACTGTTCAGCATTAACAAGTCTTAATCTTTCAAGTTTTAACATGGCTAAAGTTACAAATTCAGGAAATATGCTTAACTTTGGAGCGTCAAACAAAATTTTAACACTTAAAACCCCATATAAAAACTCAACTGCAATTGCAATTACAACAGGTTCAACACTTTATAATGTTTCAACTGGGGCTTCGGTTTCAAGTGTTCCGGCAAACACAACAACAAGCCAAACTTATGCAACAAAAGTTACATTAACTTTTGACGCAAATGGTGGAACGTGTTCCACATCAAGCATTGTTGGTTATTATGGTTGTTCACTTTCAGAAATAGGCAAGTCGTTGCCAACTCCAACGCAAAGTGGTTATAACTTTAATGGTTGGTATTCGCCAACTGGTTCAAGGGTTACGGCTTCAACAGTTCTTGCATTCGCAAGTTCAACAACTCTCACAGCAAGGTGGACAGAAATTACAACTCCAGACCCTGATCCGCCAACGCCTCCAGACCCAGATCCACCAACACCTACAAATTCAGATATTGAAGACGCGGAATATATTGTTTTTACAACACGAAGTGGTGTTCCAAGCGGTTTTAGCGAGAATAACACGTTTAATTATACAAGAACTAACGGCAACACCTTCTTTGAAACTGGTTGCACACCAACAGTTTATACAAACGAAAGTGGAACACAAGTTGCTTTTGTTGGAAATGGTGGAGAACTTATTGCTCCGACAGATTGCACAGGTCTCTTTTCAAATATGGTTAATCTTAAATGGGTAATTTTTAGAAACTATGACACATTTAACTCTACAAACTTTACATCTATGTTTGAAGACTGTGGAAGTCTTGAATTTGTAGATTTGTTAACTTTCCAAACTCCAAATGTTGAAAGCATGGCTTGTATGTTTAAAAATTGCCCTTTGTTAAAACAGGTTGCAAAAGCAGATTTCGACTGCATAAATCTTGCGTCTGCTTCAGAAATGTTTAATGGGTGCACTTCGCTTGGAACCTCATATGTCTATGGTCCGGGTAATACCGCTAGCTTTGTTGGAGTTTTGCCTGACATGAAATACACCTATAATCTTGCCAATGCCGATTTAATGTTTGCGAACAGTGGGGTGACAGGTTTTAGTATGTCATATTTCTTTACAAACAATTTATCAAGTGCAAGTGGAATGTTTGATAATTGTAATATAACATATTTGGATCTTTCGGCTTGGGTGGATAATTATGGCATTACTTCTGGGCTTTTTGATAGTGGAGCTGCTCCAGTTGTTGTTTACACTCCAAGAAGATGTAATCCAAGCACGTTTATGTCTCAGTTTACAGGTGGTAGCTATGAATATTCTCTCGCTGGTGGGGAAAGTTCGGGCATTTTTGACCAACTTGGATTGCAGGACTTTTTATCTCCAATCAGTTTTTGTTTTGTTCGTTCAGATAAAACTAGTGATTATATAGCATACACTTTTAACCTTGATGTTGACTATTGTGGAAACGATGATCTTGCTGAGTTGATTAAAAAGTGGGGTGATGGCGTGTCAGATCCACAATCTGCAACATTTTATAGTAATGGTCAATTAAGGGGCATATCATTTAAAACTTATGGGAAATATTCATATTATGTTCTTCCTGCATCATATATAGATTATCGCAACAATGGTTCTGCCGAAGAATCTGAACTTGCGGGTTGGATTGCAGATGACAGTTTTGGAGATGAAGGAACTCTTGATGGGCTTACTTATGGAAGTTTCCTTTCGCTTTCTGATATTTGGTCTGCAAGTGGAAATGGAGTTATTTTAAGATCGGTAAGATGGAGAGATGAAATAATTTCGAATCCATACTATGATTCATCGGCAGATGTGCCCGAGAATATTGATACTCCTTATGATCACTGGTATGGCGATTATTATAGTGGAAGGCATTTGCATGCTAGAGTTAGATATTTGCCTTCGGTTCATGGCACACAAGGAAATATTTTTAAAGGCTGGGGACCTGGTCCAAACGGCGAAATTTTAGGCTATTTCACAAATATTGTTCCAATTAGTAATAATGGTGATTATTGGTGGACAGATGGTTTTTCGCCTTGTTGGGAAGATATTGAAAACATTATCAGAAACGATTATTGGTCATTCCCGACAGACAGTGCAAGTTTTGTGTCGATCGTTGAAAATTCTTCTTTTGAAAATTCGTCAAAATCTGATTCAGAAATAAATCTTGAAGAATTGATGGAGATTTATCAAAAAAGCAAGCAACACGTTCTTATTCCAGAAGACAAAAAGGTTACAATAACCGAACTCAAACTTAAAAAGGTTTCATAATTAAAAGCAAACGAAATTTTAGCTTAAAAACGTGTTAAAAAAGACATTTTGAAAGATTGTTTGGTAAGTCTTAAACAATAAGGTTTCAAACAAAAAAAAGACTGCAATCCGCAGTCTTTTTTTTGTGCTTGATATTTTAAGGCACAGACTTCTTTGTCTGTTATTTTGATTGTTTTGTTAAAACTTAAAATTTTCAAAGTCTCAAAACTTATAAATTCTTTATAATTTCATGGAGTTCGGCGGTGTTGTCAAGAAGTTTTGCTGCACCATGAATGTCTGTTTTAAAAGTCTCAGAAACATTAATTTTAAGGCCGAGTTTTGCTTTAAAGAATTTTTCAAGACCGGAAATTTGGCTGTGGCTTCCATAAACATAAATGCCTTCACGTTTAATGTCGGACACAATGTCTGGTGGGCAAGTTGTAATTACGCTTGCAATTGCTTCGGCAATTTTTCCATAATAGTGGGTTGCAATTGGATATACATCTTTTGCGGAAACCAAAATGTTTTGTGACTCGTGGGTTGAAATGTTGACTGCCTGAACTTCAATTGAAGAAGTGTCATTTTCAAGAAGCGAAAGGGTTTCGCCTTTAATTTTCTCGGCAGTTCCTTCACCAATGTTTGAATTGAATTTCTCAACAATCATGTTTTCAATTGCGGTGTTTATTGATGTTCCACCAACTGAAATATTGATTCCTGAAACAATTGAGTTATTTGCAATAACGGCAATGTTTGATGTTCCGCCACCAATTGTAACCAAAAGCTTGCCAGTGCTTGTATCAACAGGAATATCGTCTCCAATTGCAGAACAAATGATTGCTGGAATCATTGTGACATCGGCAATTCCTGCATTATAGCACACTTTTTCAAAGTTCTTTTTCTCGCTTACTGAAAGACCAAGTGGGGTGCAGAGCACGGCTTTGATGTGTGGTTTTAAAAAGTGACGTGGGAAAATTCGTTTAAGATATATTTTAAGCATTGTTGATGCAAGGTCTGTGTCAGTGATAACGCCATTGTTGATTGGCGCGATAACTGAAACGCCACCGCTTGTTCTTCCCATCATGCGTTTTGCTTCTTTTCCGACAGCTTTAATTTCACGAGATTTAAGGCTTCCAGAAACCGCAACATAGCTTGGTTCTTTCAAAACCAAACCTTCACCTTGTTTATAAATTGTGGTTACGGTTGAGCCAAGTTTAAGAGCAATAAGTTGAGTCATAGTTCCACCTCTTAAAGTTTTATACTTAAAGTATAATCAGTTTTGCCTGCTTTCGTCAAACGTTTAAAGATTTATCTATGATTTTTTACAAAAATGCCAAAAAAGTTTCATAACTTTGCAAAAAAGTTCTATCTTTCAGAACTGAAAATAGTTCATACTTATCAAAAAAGGAGAGAAGATGGGAAGAAAAATTGCTGTTGTATCAGGCAAGGGCGGGGTTGGAAAAACCACAATTGTTGCAGGAATTGGAATGGCGCTTGCAAAAAGTGGGGCAAACGTTTGCCTTGTTGATCTTGATGTTGGACTTAATAATCTTGACATTTTGTTTAATATTGAAAATAAAATTGTATATGATCTTGGCGATTGTTTGTCGCTTCGTTGCCGAATTAAACAAGCACTTGTGCAAGATCCGATTTTGCAAAATTTATATATTTTGCCATCGCAAAAGAGTGCCGAAGAGAAATTTGATTCTTTTCAAATGCAAACTCTGGTTGACAAGCTTGCTGAAATCTTTGATTTTGTGATTGTTGACGCTCCTGCTGGGATTAATGATAATTTTTATTTGGCGGCAAAATCCGCAACAGAAGCCATTGTTGTTGTAACTCCACATGTTTCTTCGCTTAGAGATGCTGATAAGGCGATAGGGGCTTTGAAGGGGCTTGGAAAGCAAAATATTGCTTGTGTCATAAACCGAATTCGTGGTGACATGGTGGCAAGAAAAGAAATGCTTTCACATTTGCAAATTGAAAGTCTTTTGAAAATCCCGCTTCTTGGTGTTTTGCCCGAAAGTGACGATATTAATATATATTCATCTTTCAGGTTTGACAGAGTTGCAAAAGGTGGGCTATTTTTGGCATTTTCAACTCTTGCAATGAATCTTCGAACGGACAAAAAGACAATTTATGACTATGACGGGAAGTATAGAGGATTTCTTGGAATGATAAGAAGAAACCTTAAAAGGAGCATATAATGTTTAACATTTCAAATCAGATTTTTGAGAAAACTCAAAATGTGCTGTTTCTTGATAAAGTTCAGTCGCCGCATCAGATTACTGATGTTGTTGCGTCTGAAGTTTTTTATGTTTTAAAGCAATATTTTGAAATTGATCCGACAAATTATAGGGCAAAAATTCATGTGCAAAAAAATGGTGAGATAAATATTGATTTTTCTTTTTTGGCAAAAAGGCTTTTGACGAAAAAAGAAAACCCGCTTTAAAAATTGAATATTGCATATTCTTGTTTCATATATTTTGAAAAAGGGGAAGAATATGCGTGCATTTAAAAATGTAAAAGAATTAAAGACTGCGAAAAGTGAAGAAAATAAAAACCGAGTGATGCCCGCAAGAAAGCTCTTCACACTTGGCAGTCTTTTTTGTGTGCTTTTAACTTTCAGTTTAATGGGGTTTTCGCTTTCATATTTTGGCTTTGCAGATGAGGTTAAAAGAATCACTTCTTCATGGGCTCCAAATCTTCAAGATATTGGCAAACTAAAATTTGTTTCAGAAGAAGAAACAATGACAGAAAAAGAAGTTTCGAATGCCATTTCAGAAATTGCAATGCCGTTTGAAAATGTTTTTGTTTCAGAAGGAAAAGAATGCTTTAAAGTGAATGGTCTTGGAAGTCTTGTTGTAAAGTCATGCCTTGGTGGGAAAGTTACAAAAGTTGAAGATAAGGGGCTTTCAAAAACAGTTACAATTTCACACGGAAAAGGACTTGTTTCGGTTTATGCTGATCTTGATAATGTTGGAGTAAAAGAAGGAGACAGTGTGAAGAAAAACACAGCAATTGGGGTTTCATATTCTTCACAAATCAACCTTAAAATTTTGCTTGCAGGAAAGCCGGTTGCGGGTTTAATTGTTAAAGATGGCGAAATGACATTTGCATAAGCATTATGCCACACATAGCACGTGGAAAGTTAGATAAATTGGGAAGTGTAGAAAATATATCATGTCAGACATAACACTTAAAAAAGAACGTTTTAGCATAAAGAAATTCGTGAAAAAATGCAAAGAAAAATCAAAAATTTCTGTGCATTTTTCTTTTCTTGTTTTAATTGTTGTCGGAAGTTTTTTTGGACTTTTCAAAATTTTAATTTGCTATTTTTTGTGGCTTTGTATTCATGAAATGGTTCATGCTTTTGTTGCAAAAAAACTGGGCTATGGACTTTCAAAAATAAGTTTGCAAGTGGGTGGTGCTGTTCTTGATGCCGAGCAAGATGAGTTTAGTTTTAAAGACGAAATTTTGATTGCAATTTCCGCTCCACTTTTTAATTTGCTTGTTGGATTTTTGATTGTATCTTTTTGGTGGATTTGGCCTGAAAGTTATAATTTTTTGCAAGACCAAGCTGTGATAAATTTTGCAATTTTTGGTTTTAATATTTTGCCAATTTTTCCGCTTGATGGTGGCAGGGTTTTGCTTGGATTTTTAAGCCGAAAATTTGAAAGAAAAAATGCTGTTAAAATTTGCAAAACAATCTCAGTTTTTTTCAGTTTGATTATGTTTGTATTGTTTGTTGTTTCGCTTTTCATTTCTCCGGTTTTTTCGATTGGTATTGCAAGTTTAAATTTGTTTTTGTCAGCTTTATCTGAAAACAAAAATGCAAACTATAAACGAATTTTATATTTTTCTCGAAAACTTGAAAAGTGCAAAAAGGGTGGAGTTGTTGGACAAGTGATATATGTGCATCAAAACATGTCGCCACTTGAATTGTTCCGACTTGTTGATGCTCGTCACATTACAACTTTCAAGGTTGTTGATGATAACATGAAAATTGTAAAAACTATAAACGAGTTTGAAGTTTTTTCGCTTCTTGAAAGTGAAAAAGTTGGAAAGTGAAGAGTTGCTTTTATAAGTTTAATATGCAATATGCATATTGACGAATGATAAAACTTGTGTTAATATAATCGCATGGACAAAAAGCTTGTTGAAATTTTAAAGAAAGTTCAAAAACCTGCTCGCTATGTTGGGGCAGAACTTTGCATGCCTGTTGTTAATGCCGATCCGAGGGTGAAGTTTTGTTTGTGCACTCCGGATCTTTATGAGCATGCAGTTTCAGACATTCCTTCTCAAACTATATATTATCTTTTGAATGACCGCAAGGGCTATGCTTGTGAACGTTGCTTTGCACCTGCTCTTGACATGGGAAAAGAACTTAGAAAGGCTGGATATCCGTTGTTTTCACTTGAAAATCAACTTCCGCTTTCACGGTTTGATGTTTTGAATTTCAATTTTCAAAGTGAAATGCAATATACAACTTTTCTTTATATGCTTTATCTTGCTGGAATTCCACTTGAAAGCAAGCTTAGAAATAAAAATTATCCGCTTATTTTTGCAAGTGGAATTGTAACTGCAAATCCCGAGCCACTTGCTGATTTTGTTGATTTTGCAGTGATTGGTGATCAAGAAGATATTGTTGTCAAGATTGTTGACACCATTTTAAAGGCAAAACTTTCAAATCTTTCACGAGAAGAAACTTTAAACCGTCTTGCACTTCTTGATGGAGTATATGTTCCGTCTAAAATTAAAATTGAATATGCAAAAAATGGAACAATTTCAAAACTTATCGGAAATCCTGTAAAACGTCAGATTTTGCGTGATCTTGACAGGGCATATTTCCCAACAAAGCCTGTTGTTTCAAACATAAAATCAAGGTTTGAACGTGGAACTTTGGAAATTATGCGTGGTTGCACTCGTGGTTGTCGTTTTTGCAGAGAAGGATATATGTTTCGTCCGATAAGGGAAAGAAGAGTTCAATCTTTGGTTGCACAGGCCAATGCACAGGTTTTCCAAAGTGGTGTTCCGCAAGTTGCATTAACAGCACTTGCTCCAGATGAATATTCGCACATTTCGGAACTTAAACATTTCATGGACGATCTTTGCAAAGAAAAGAAAATTTCATATGTTCTTTCTTCGCAATATATAGAGTCTTTCAAACCAAAAATCACATGTCTTGCGGGCAAAAATGCATTTGTTCTTTCGCCAGAAGCGGGAACAGAACGACTTCGAAACATTATAAATAAGCCACTTTCAGATAGCGAGATTTACAGTAAAATTGCAGAAGAATTTAAAAAGGGAACAACCTTAATAAAACTCAATTTCATGATTGGACTTCCATATGAAACAGCCGAAGATTTGCTTGGAATTGTAGAAATGGTTGCAAAAATCAAGGTTCTTTATAAGCAAAATAGAACAAGCAAAAAACCGCTTAATATTGGTGCAACTGTTGAAACCTTTATTCCGAAACCAAACACACCATTTCAGTGGTGTGCATTCATTGGAAGAGCAGAAGCTGAAAAACGTCAGAAGTTTTTGACTGTCGCATTCATGAAAATGGGAGTTAAACTTGCATTCAGAAATCCAGTTGCAAGCGAGATTGAAGCGGTGTTAAGCCGTGCCGATCGCAGAGTATGTCCACTTATCAAAAAAGCTTTTGCAAATGGCGCAATTTTTGATGGCGATGAAGAGTTCTTTAATGTTGAAGCATATGAAAAGGCATTTGAAGACTTGAAAATGAACAAAAACATGTTCCTTCGCAAGTTTGATGAAAAAGAAATTTTTGGCTATGACCTTGTTTTGACTGGGGTTGATAAAGGCTTTTTGCTTCGAGAGTTTAAAAAAGCTCAAAAGGGTGAACCAACAAGAGATTGCCTTCGTGGGTGCAATGGTTGTGGACTTTTAAAAATGGGGGTATGCGTTAATGGTCGTTGTTAAATATGCAAAAACCGGAGCTGGAATGTTCTTCGCACACAGCGACATTATCCGCATTTGGCGCAGGATTTTCGCAATTTCTGGTGTTTCAATTCTTCCAAAAAGTGTGACAAATCCAGATCTTAGAATATATTTCTCGCTTCCAACAAGAGTGAATGTTGAAAGCTATTCAGAATATGTCACAATCGATACAACCGAAAAAGATGAGACTGTTGAAGCAAAAATCAAAAATAATTTGCCGGCATGGATGGATTTAATTTTTGTTCGTGATTCAAAACAACGTTTTAGCATTTCAACAATAAACAATTGTGCGAGATATATTATTGGTTTTGACGATTATAAGACATATAAGGGCAGAATCAAAGAGTTTTTTGCGCAGCCAGAAATATATATAGACATTGAACTTCATGGTGAGAAAAAGCATATGAATGTTAAAGACCGCATTTATAATGTTGAATATAAAGATGACGAGTTTGTTGTTTTTGCGGGGGTTGATAAGCAATCTGTTCGAATTGATGAGCTCGCAAAGGTTTTAATGAAATTTCTTGGTAAACGTTGGGAACAATGCAATGTTACAAAAGCTGGACTTTATGTCCATGAAAATGGCTCATTTAAAAACATTGATGAAATTATTTAGAAAAACCTCGGGCTTATGCTCGGTTTTTTTCTTATTTATTATAGATTAATGTTCGTATCCAAATAATAATGTATTAATAAATCAAATCATACAATTTGGAAACGAAAAGCAACAGGTTTGTTTAGATTTTCGAGTTTAAAGATTAAAACAAGGTTCCCGATAGTATCTTGCGTTACATCGGTGGTTCTTGGTTGAAGCTTTAAACCGAAAAGATGAATAAAAATGTGGAATATAATTGGGTCCACGCAAAATTTCGAAAGAAATATTGTGGGGAAAGGAGAAACCATGTGAAAGATGAAGCTTTTTAGCTTTTGCTAAAAACGAATTAATAACATGAGTTTCGACGCATCGGCGGTTCGGGAGAGAGCCGAAATTGCAAAAAATCATTGACAAATGGTCAAAACAAGTGTAGAATAACAATCGTGCCACATGTGAAGGGTTTGCAAGAATTGTAAAATTCACCCGGTGCAGTGAGACTGGAGAAGGGAGGAAAGATTATGTACGCAATTATTCGTGCAGGTGGAAAACAAGAAAAAGTTGAAACCGGAAGATATTTCAAAACTGAAAAAATTGATGCTAATGTTGGCGACACAGTAGAATTTGATTGCCTTCTTGTTTGTGATGATAATGGAAAAATCACAACTGGAACACCAATCGTTGCTGGCGTGAAAGCAAAAGCAGAAGTTCTTGAACATGGCAAAGACAGCAAAGTTGTTGTTTATAAATATAAAGCTAAAAAGAACGTTCGTAAATTGCAAGGTCATCGTCAACCTTATACAAAATTGAAAATCGTTTCAATAGGTTAAAAGAAAAATGACAATTGTTAAAATAACAAAAAAACAAGGACATATTTGCACGGTTGAGTGTGATGGTCACACAAACTATGGTGAATATGGCGAAGATATTGTTTGTTCAGCACTTTCAAGTGTTGTTCAAACTGCAGCACTTGGTCTTATGAGTGTTGCGGGCATCAATATCACCCTTAAAAGAGAAGAAGAAAAAGGATATTTGTTCATGAGTGTTCCTGACGATTTGTCAGAACTTCAACAAATTCAAGCAGACGCAATTTTAGAAACAATGCTTTGCGGAGTAAGCGACCTTTATCAAGGCTTCTCAGATTTTATTGAATTGGAGGTTAAAAACTAATATGTTTATCTATTTGCAGTTATTCGCCCATAAAAAAGGTGGCGGTTCTTCAAAGAACGGAAGAGATAGTAATGCTCAACGTCTTGGCGTTAAGAAATATAGTGGTGAAACAGTTTCTGCTGGAAACATTATTGTTCGTCAACGTGGAACAAAAGTTCATCCAGGAACCAATGTTGGAATTGGTGACGATGATACACTCTATGCAAAGAAAGACGGTGTTGTTAAATTTGAAAGAGTGGGAAAAGACAAGAAAAAAGTTTCTGTTCTTTAATCTGAAGAAAATTTTATAAAAAAAGATGCAATTTGTTTGCATCTTTTTTTTTGTTGTTTTGCTGCTAAACTTTCTATGTGAGTTATCGTATAAATTTCACATCGAAACATAATTGGTTTAAAAAGACATAAAGATTTTTCGGACTCTCTTGAAATGAAAAAATGGAGTGTTCTCATTAATTGTTCAAACAGAATTGAAAAGATTGACGAAACAATATGCATTGATTCATTTTTGATTATAAAAATAAATATAAGAAAATGGTATCATTGTTTGCAAAAAGCAAAAATTGTTTGACAGAAGTTGTTTATTAATTATAAAATAAACTTGTATATTATAATAATATACAAAATAATGCTCAAAATAATATTCAATAAATATTTTTCAATTTGAAATGCACACTAAAGAAAGGGATAAAAATGAAAAAGAAAATCAATAAATTTTTGTTTATGGTTTTATTGTCGGTGGCAATGGTTGTTTCTGCTGGCATTTTTTCTTTCTCGAATAATTATAAAACAGCATATGCTTCAGACAATAATGGTGGTGGGTTCTATGTTGGAAACAATTCGGTTTTCAACATGACCAAAGGAAAAATTTCAGGTTATGAAACAACCGAAGCTGGTGGCGGTGTCTATGTTGCTGTTGGTGGAACCTTCAACTTTTCTGGCGGAGAGATCAGTGGAAACTCTGCTACAAATGGTGGAGATAACATCTATAACGCCGGAACTTTCACAATGACGGGCGGTCAAGTTGGAATTACAAATTCTGCATCGATCCAAGAAGGAATTTACAATGACGGAACAATGAACCTTTATGGCGGTCATATTTATGACATGATTTATTCTTCAACATCATTTAACACAAAAATGGCTGCAACGCTTCATGAAGAAATCAGCATTGCAGATTCTGCAACAATCACTGTTCAAGACTATGCCGGAACAACCCCGACCTATAAAATTAAACTTACTGCTAGCCGAAACGCGGGAACAATTGTAACATTTTTGGGGAATAAAACAACTTCTCCAGACATTTCAAAATTTACAGTTACTGGATATAACACAGACTATGACATTGTAATTCGTAAAAACTCCAACGGATATTTCGAACTTGCTTTAACAACTATTGAACTTCCATCAACCTGGCAAACAGAAATTGCATCTTCAACCTATATGACAACAACTGTAACTCCAGCAAATTTAACAAGTATAAAATTTGTTGCTTCGGTTCCATCTGGATACACAAAAATTGGAACACTTTCAACAGGCCTTCCAGTATATAAGGGAACAACAGCAACCGACATTGCTTTTGTTGCAAAGACGATTTATGCACCAGTAGACAGCAATAATTTGTTTAAAGATCTTAAAAAACTTACAACAATTGATTTTGCCGTTTTTAAAACAAATAATGTTACAAATATGAGGTATATGTTTTATAATTGTTCAGCATTAACAAGTCTAGATGTGGGCGGATTTAACACATCAAAAGTTACAAACATGAGGTCTATGTTTTATTGTTGTTCAAGTTTAACAAGTCTAGACGTAAGCAGTTTTAACACAACTAAAGTAACAGATATGAGTTTTATGTTTTTTGAATGTGAAAACTTAACAAGCCTAGACATAAGCAATTTTAACACATCACAAGTAACAAATATGGGTTCTATGTTTTATTATTGTCCAAGTTTAACAAGTCTAGACGTGAGCAATTTCAACACAACTAAAGTTACATATATGGGTTCTATGTTTGCTTACTGTAATAACTTAACAAGTTTAAATGTAAGCAGTTTTAGCACATTACAAGTTACAAATATGGGTTCTATGTTTAGTGGTTGTTCAGGTTTAAAAAGTTTAAATGTAAGTAATTTTAACACATCACAAGTAACAAGTATGGATTCTATGTTTTATAGTTGTTCAAGTTTAACAAGTTTAAATGTAATTGGTTTTAGAACCTCAAATGTAACAAGTATGGATTCTATGTTTTATAGTTGTTCAAGTTTAACAAGCCTAGACGTAAGCAGTTTTAACACAACGAAAGTTGAAGACATGTATCGTATGTTTTCTAATTGTTCATCACTTTCAGCATTGTCGCTTTCAACCTTTGTTACTTCTAAAGTTACAAAAATGAATAGTATGTTCGAAGGTTGCTCGGCTTTGAGCACTTTAAATATTTCTTCATTTAACACTGCAAATGTTACAAGCATGTATTCAATGTTTCAAGGCTGCAAAAACTTGATGATTTTGGACCTTAGTCACTTTAACACCGCAAATGTTACAAACATGACTTCAATGTTTCAAGGCTGCAACAATCTTACAAGACTTAACATTTCAAGTTTTGACATGTCTAAAGTTACTTCTTCATCAAACATGTTAAATTTTGGTACTTCGACAGCTCTTAAATATATTAAAACACCATATAAAAACTCAACTGCAATTGCAATTACAACTGGATCAACTCTTTATAACGTTTCAACAGAAACAGTTGCAACTGGTGTTCTTGCTGGTTCAACATCAAGTCAAACATTGTCAACAAGATTTACACTTAATCTTGATGCAAATGGTGGAAGCTGCAGTGTTTCAAGTCTTGTTGCATATTATTATTGTTCGCTTACAAATGTTGGAAAGTCTCTTCCAACGGTAACAAAAAGTGGATATACATTCTCTGGTTGGTATAATGAAAGAACTGGTGGGTCAAGAGTATATGATTCTACACCTTTAACATATACAATAACAACAACTCTTTATGCACACTGGACAGAAATCGTGGTTCCTGATCCTGATCCTCCAACGCCTCCAGATCCTGATCCACCAACACCAGATCCTGATCCACCAACACCTACAGATTCAGATATTGAACGAGCGAAATATATCATTTTTACAACACGACGTGGTGTTCCAAGTGGTCTTTCTTTAAACTCTAACTATAACTATGAATCAAGAACATTTTTCCAATCTGGCACAACTCCAGATGTTTATACAAACGATAGTGGAACACAAGTTGCTTTTGTCGGAGACTATGGCGATTTAATTGCTCCGCAAGATTGTTCGAATATGTTTGCGGGAATGTCATCTCTTAAATGGGTAATTTTTAGAAACTATGACACATTTAACTCTACAAACTTTACATCTATGTTTGAAGGCTGTGGAAGTCTTGAATTTGTAGATATGTTGTCAATTCAAACTCCACATGTAGAGTCAATGAATTCCATGTTTAAAGATTGTGAATATTTAAGACAAATTGCTCTTGCAGATTTTGACTGTATTTCTTTGGGTGATGCTTCCTATATGTTCTCAGGTTGCTCAAGTTTGGGGTATAACCCATTATATGACGGACAACTAAGAACGGGTGAAATAATTGGGTCTGTTCCAGAAATTAAATATACCTATAATCTTACAAATGCAGACTATATGTTTGCAGGTTGCGGTTGGGGAACTTTCTGCATGCCATATTTGTTCACCGACAGCTTGTCAAGTGCAAGTGGAATGTTTGAAAATAGCACATTTACGGCTCTTGACCTTTCACAATTTTTGTGTAATGGTTATGATTTTTCAGATATCTGTGGAGAAACCCAATTGAGCGTTGAAGCAATTTCAACACCAAGGGGTTGCAATCCTAAAAATTTCATAAACAGCAACTTTAATGGAACTTATTATTTTGCAAACAATGGTTCTGATGATACTGTTGACGCTTTTGATCAGTACGGGATTGAAAATCTTGTTATTCCTTTCAGCTTGTGCCTTGTGTCCAGTGATGTATCGGGAAACTATGAACAAATTACATATACAGTTAAGATTCCGGAGTATCGTGATAGTGAAATTGAATACTTAATTGAAAAATTTTGTCAATGTAACGTGATGTTTACGGGCTCTAAAAATGATTTCGACTTTCAAACATATCACATTAGCTATAATGATATTTATTATATCATTCCACACCCAACTGGTGATTATGATGAAACTGGATCTGAAGAAGGTTCATTTGCAGGATTAATTGGTAATATTGGAGCACTAAAAGATGATTTGGTTTATGATGATTTCCTTAATCGTTGGGCATGGTCAACAAATCCTAATGTTGTTGAAGTTATAACTTGGCATGATGATGAAATTCCTGCAATAACCATTGATTCGAATGGCGGAGATATTTTCTGTGGAACAACACCATATCAAAACTGGTATGAAGGTCCAAGGCATCTCTTTGCTAGAGTTCGATATTTGCCAAGTGTTCACTTCACCGACGGAAGGATTCTTGTTGGCTGGACAGATGCTCTTGATAAGGGAGTTGATGTTACATATTTCACCAATATTGCTCGACTTGAAAACTCGTCTAGTGGAGATTGGTGGGAAAATGGTTTAACGGTTATAACAAAATCGGTTGATGATTATATTAGAAATGAATATTGGACTTTGCCAGCCAACTCTTCAAGTTTCAGAGCAAATCAAGCCGCAAATGAAAAGGAAAAACAAGAACTTTTGAAACTTTATAACCAAAGCAAACAAACAGTTCTTATTCCAGAAGACAAAAAGGTTACAATCACTGAATTAAAGATTGATAAAATCGCATAAAAGAAAAGAAGCACGAAAGTGCTTCTTTTCTTTTGCTCCACATCTCTACCGAACCGGCGGACGACATAACAACACAATTGTTCGCCTTTTTGGCTTTGATTTAAAATCCCCCAACTCTTCACTTTTCACTGGAAATAAAATAAACACCTTTGTTGAAAAAATGAATTCCATTATTAAAATTTTAAAATCGAATTAATATATATTTGAAGAATGTGAAGAAGCAGATTGATTTAGATTTTTGAAATAAAAAAAACCAAACAGGGTTCCGCGATAGTATCTTGTGTTACATCGGGGTTCTTGTTTGGGATTTTAGCCAAAAATATAGATTAAGGTGTGGGTACAAGTGCCGGCGGTTCGGTAAAGAGCCGGAACGGATTATCTCCAATTGCTTCTGTCATCAATACGTTTACGCATTTTATAACGATAGAAAAGCCCATATTTTCGTTTTGCATCTTGCTCGGCCTTTTCATAACGGTTGATGTTTCGGTTAACGGTTTTGTAAAAATCTTCTTCGTTGTGATATTTATATTCAAGTTTTTCAAGCATTCTAATGGTGTATCTTTGTGCATCACGCTCAACTTCTTGATTGTTATACATAATCGCATCTTCGGTTGCGGAAACATAGCCGGAAAAGTTGGTTTTCCAACGTTTTTCACGAAAGTTCCACCAGTGCAAGTTCTTTTTTGTGATGGCAACATATTGTGTTGCATGTCTTCCTTCATGAATAATTGTTTCAAGAGCATGGAAACGAAGCCCTGGGTCAAGAATAAGATTTTCATGGACATATATAAGTTTTTTGCCATGAACAACTGAAAACATTCCAAAACAATTCCAGTTTGCATTTTCATGGACAACAACAGGAATCGGGTCACGATGGTTCTTTTTTGCAAGTTTGTTTTCAAGTGCTTGTAAAATTTCAAGACGTTTGACCGAACTGTATTTTTTCCATTTTCTAAGTTTAAATTTGTTATAAACGAAAAGCATATTTTTTCTCCATGCATATGTTACAATATTTTCTTAAGTTTGTCAAAATAATTTGCCGTGTGCTTGTGTTTTCTTTCGTGAAAGTGTAATATTATGCATATGGAATATAAAATTGTTGACGACAAAATCATATTCAAAAAAAATGAAGACTTCGATGCAAAGTCAATTTTGTCTTGCGGGCAAATGTTCCGATTTTTTGAAACAGAAAACGGTTTTGACGTGATCACAGGAAAGAACCTTGCTCACATATATGAAGAAGGGGATAATGTGATTATTGAGTCTAATAATCCTGAGCGATTTGTAGAATTTTTTGACCTTGACACTGATTATGGTGAAATAAAACAGAAACTATCAGCCGAACCAATTTTGAAAGATGCAATTGAATTTGGAAAGGGAATAAGAATCGCGAAAGGTGAACCAGAAGAAATAATTTTTCAATTTATTGTTTCACAGAACAACAATATTAAACGTATTCAAAAAATCATTGAAAAAATTTCTGAAATTGGCGAACCGATAAATGAAAAATATAAAGCATTTCCATCTGCAAAAGTTTTGGCAAAAATGCCAGAAGAGTTTTTTAAAAATCTTGGTGCTGGATATCGTGACAAATTTTTAATGCAAACAGCAAAAATTTTAAGCGAAACAAACATTTCTGAAAAACAGCTTTTGAAAACAAAAGAACTCGATATCTGGCTTCAGTCTTTGCCAGGGGTGGGGCCAAAGGTTGCATCGTGCATTTTGCTTTTTGGCTTCAACCGAACCGAGTGTTTTCCGGTTGACACTTGGATTGAAAAAGTATATCGAAAATATTTCTATAAAGGTGAAATGACAAGGCCAGAGATAAGTGCGTTTTTGTCAGATAAATTCGAAACTATGTCTGGCATAGTACAACAATATTTGTTCAATTATTTCCAGAAAAACAAAATTGAAATCTAGCAAAAACCAGGTGAAAATGGCTGGTCATTTTGAACCTTATGAAAATGAAAAAGGAACAATGCAGAGTGGTGCAAAGTTCTTTTTTTTGTTTTAATTTCCATTTGAAAGCTCTTGTTTTAATAATTGAAAAATCGATTTTTTAATATTTTACGTGCAAAAAAAAGAAAAGAATATTCTTTTATTTTGCATAAAATATGGCTTACAAAACAATAAAAGCTTCGCTAAAATTTTGACATTTTGCTATTGAAAAGTGTGCATTGATATGATATAATGTTTTTGCATAGAAGAAAAGCATAACCAAATTTCAAAACAAACAAAAGGGGGAAAGAAAATGTTTAAAGCGTTTCTAACACTTTTCAGCGGGGCAGATGCAGTGTTTTATGTTCTGTTTGCCTTGGCAATTGGTTTGTTTGTTTTGGAAATTTTCATTCCTAGTTTCGGAATTTCCGGGGTTGCTGGGCTTTTGATGACGGTTGGTGCAATAACTGAAAGATGTATTACAACAGAAGTTTCTTCAACAGAAATTATCTTTTATATTTTTTGGTGCATCATTCTGATTGCTTTTGTTGTTGCTGCTGTAAAAATTGTTTATAACATTGTTAAAACTCATCGCAAAAACAAAGCAATGATAATTGTAAAAGGAAACAAAGTCCCAACAACTGAAGAAGGCAACCCAGACTATTCGTTCTTGCTTGGCAAATGCGGAGTTGTTGTTGCCGACTTAAAGCCATCTGGCAAAGCTGAGTTTGATGAAAAGGTATATGATGTTACAACAACAAAAGAATATATCTTTGCAGGCTCAAGAGTAAGAGTGAAAAAGGTTTACGCTCAAAAAATCGTTGTTGAAAAAATTGTATAAGGAAGGAAAGAAATGACAAATTTAGTTTATGAAAGCATGCTTGCAAAGTTGTCGCTTGGCTGGATAATTGGGCTTTCAGTTGCCGGGGCAATTTTACTTGCGGCAATAATTGTAATTTTGTGTTTGGTTCCACTTCGCTTGTGGTTTCGTGCGATTGTCTCATCTGCACACGTTCCAATGAGCAAACTTATCGGAATGAAAATGCGAAAGGTTGATGTGAACAAAATTGTTTTAACCTATATCACTGCAAAAAAGGCTGGTCTTTCAAGCATTACAATTGATGAGCTTGAAACTCACTATATGGCAAATGGCGATGTTGAAAGAGTTGTGAAAGCGCTTATTTCTGCACACTCTGCAAACATGGACTTGTCAGTTCAAACTGCAAAAGCAATTGACCTTGCTGGCCGTGATGTATATCAAGCTGTTCGAAACTCGGTTGTTCCAAAAATTATTGAAACTCCTGAAATTTCTGCAATGGCAAAAGACGGAATTGAACTTAAGGTTAAAGTTAAAGTTACTGTTATTTCAAACATGCATATGCAAATTTTTGGTGCCGGTGAAGAAACCATCATCGCCCGTGTTGGTGAAGGGGTTGTTACAACAATTGGTTCTGCTGCAACCCACAAAATCGTTCTTGAAAATCCAGACTTGATTTCAAGCACAGTTTTAAACAAGGGGCTTGACACAGGAACTGCATATGAAATTGTTTCAATTGATATTGCTGATATTGATGTTGGAAGAAACATTGGTGCTGAACTTGACATTGCAAATGCTGAAGCTGAAAAACGAATTGCACAAGCAAAAGCTGAAGAAAGAAAGTGCAATGCGATTGCAACTGAAAATGAAATGAAGGCAAAAGTTGAAGAAATGAAAGCTTTGGTTATCGAAGCTGAAGCTGAAGTTCCAAAAGCTCTTGCAAAAGCATTAAATAGTGGAAAAATGGGTGTGATGGACTATTATAACATGAAGAACCTTCAAGCTGACACCGATATGAGAAAATCTCTTAGCAAAAAATCTGGTGACGGCGATGACTCTTCAAGTCAAGAAAGTCCAGTAATGCCATCAATGCCTTTCCCAAGAAATAGAATTAAACCAACTGGAAATAATAACTAATAAAAAGCCCGAATTAATTTGCGGGCTTTTGATTTAATTTGCATGACGAAAGCCATGCGTATATACTTGTGTATATAGTCGTATATACTTATGTATATAGTATATATAATAAAAAACATAATCGTATTATATAACCATAGAAAATTTGAAAACGGGAAAGCAACAGATTTGTTTAGATTTTCAAGTTTAAAGGTTAAAACAAGGTTCCCGGTAGTATCCGTTGTTACATCGGCGGTTCTTGTTTGAAGCTTTAAACCGAAAAGATGAGCAAGGGTGTGGAATATAATGGGGCCCCCGCAAAATTTTGAAGAAGTTTTGTGGGGAAAGGAGAAACCATGTGTAAAATGAAGCTTTTTAGCATTTTTGCTAAAAACAAATTAATAACATGAGTTTCGACGCGGTTCGGTAGAAAGGCAGAAGGAAAAATTATGAATCTTATTGAAATTTTGCTTATATTTGGATTTGGAGCATTAGTCATTGTTGCAATATGGCAAATTTTCTTTTCCAAAAAAAAGAAGAAAGACAAGAAAGAAAAAAAGCCTAAAGAGAAGAAGGCAGAAAAAGAAAAGCCAGATTCAAAACCAAAAGAAGACAAGACAAAACAAAAACAAGGCGGCGGGAAAGAACAGGCAAAAGTTGAACCTGTTGTGAAGTCGGCAGAGAAAAAAGACGACAAACAAAAAGAAGATAAAAGCGAGTCGGCAAAAACTGAAAGTGTAGAAAAAGAAAAAACTCTTGAAAAAGAAAAGGAAAAGAAGGGGCTTTATGTAATTCGTCCACACACCGAATTGAAAATCAACAAAAAAGCACTAAAAAATGGAAGCAGAAATCCTTCTGTTTCAAGAGTGTTTGATAAAAATGGGAACAAAATCGAAGAAGAACCAGCAGCTCAAGAACCTGAAGAACAAGTTCATGCAACCGATGTGAAGAAAAAGCCTGTTGAACGTTTCGGAACAAGAGAATATGAATATTCCGAGCAAAATGATCCATGGTTCTTTCAAATCAATGCTCCAAAAGGAAGCCCTCTCAGAGCTCCAACAATTGGTGATAGAACACATTTCACTGAAAGATTGCACGTAAGTGAAGATGGCAACTTGTCAGGAATAACTGGTATTGGTGTTCATGGGGCGATTGTTTCTGCCGAGTCACAAGCAAAACAAATTGAGCAAAAAAACCAAGAAATGCTTTCAAGGGTTGATGACAGCCTTAGAAATCCAAATTTTGGCGAAGCATTAATGCAATATGGTGGCTCATTTGAAGAGAAGAAAAACACAAAATCCCGTGGAGAAAAAATTCTTGATAAGATTGATCCGGAAACCATGATCATTGTTGATGCGATAAACAATCCAAGACATAAAAATAATAAAACCACCAAGTTTTAGTTTGGTGGTTTTATCATTGTTCAATATAAACTAAAAACAATTTGTCACACTTTGAAATTTATAAGTCTTGTGATAAATTGTTTTTTTTATGTTGCAGAAACTGTCACAATTGCTTCAATATAGCAGTCTAATCGGGTTTTGTCTTTTTCTTTGAAGGTTGCAAAGGTTTTGTTTTTTTCTTCAACATTTGATGGCAGGTTGGCTTTTGTTTCGGCATATAATTTTTGTTTCAAGATGTCTTCAACTTGCTCGAATGGAACCACGGTTTCTTCCTTTTTCAACTCTTCAAATGTTGTTGATGTGCTTGTGAAAGGGAAGAAGAGATTATAAAACATATATCTTTTTGTGGTTTTTGCTTCATAAATTTTGAAAGGTTGCTTTTTGTTTGATTTAAGTTTTAAACCAAAAAATTCTATGTTGTTAATTGTATATTTTTTGCCAGTCCTTTTATATGACGTGATGTTATCGCTATAAACCATTGTTTCGTGATAAAATGTTCGAATTTCAAAACTTGCAGAAACGTTTTTGTTGTTTTCTGGAGAAACAAGAGTTTGTCCTTTTAAAACAATATCGCCATTTTTAACATGGCTTTTTCCGGAATTTATTGTGCTTGTTACAATAACACCGCTTACGGGGGAGACAAGATTTGAAATGTGTTCTTCTTCTCGCAAAGTTGCCTCTTTAATTTCGACAACAATTTTTACACCGTTTTGTCTTATTGTAACCCCAGAAATTTGTTTAAATTGTCTTATGAGTTTTTGCTCAATTTCTCGGTTTGAATTTCTAAGTGGAAGGCTTTTTCCTTTTGCAATTCCAAGATCTTTCAAACTTTCTAAAAGTTTGTTTTTATTTTCACCATAAAAAATGCATTGCTGCTGATTTTTGCAAGTGTGGTTTTCTTCGTAAAGTTCAACAGCGAAGATTCGATTTGTGCAAAGAACAACAGAAGCAATAGCAACAATAAGCCCAAGAAAAAGTCCAATGTGTCGAAGAAGTGATGAGATGGTTTCTTCATTTCCAGATCTTTTTATGATTTTAATTCTGAATGTTCTTGCAAAATTTTCTGATCGGAACTTTTTATATTCAGATTTTGGAAGAGTAACAAATAATGTGTTTTTATCGGTTCTTGAAAGGTTTTTAGCATGAAAATGCTCACGCTCAAAATATTCTATGACGTGGTGCAAATTTAGCCCTGAAATTGATAGTGTATAAAATGTTTTGTCCATATAAAACCTTATTTAACTTGAATGTTATATATTTCTCCAGCAACAGAAATTTCACCTTTTGCAATCTCTTTAATTTCAAGTTTATCGCCAGTGACTATAAGGGTTTCACCTGTTTTTAGTGCAAGTGTAATTTTGTTTTCTGAAAGTTCAAATATTTTTTTAAACCCTTCAACAATAATCCCTTCATGCAAAATAAAATGCACTGTTGTCGTTTCGATTGCAAGTTCGGAAATGTTTAAAGATTTTAAGTTTTCGTCAAAATAGCTCATGTTTTCACCAATAAATGTTATGCAAAAGATTTGTATATAATGACTAACACCTTTGCTTGCCAACCGCTTTTTGAATGTGATAAAATATAAGTGGGGGAAGGAATAATGAAAATTGAATTTGTAAACAAAGCAACTCTTAAAATTAAAGATGTTGTGAAGAAATCAATAATCGAAACTCTCGACTATCTTGGACAAGATCATAAAAAACTTGAACTTTGTGTAATGTTTGTTGACGCTGGCGAAATGAAAGACCTTAATAAACGAACAAGAAATATTGACAAAACAACCGATGTGTTAAGTTTTCCATCATTTTCAATAAATGCTGGGGAGCTTCTTGGGAAGAAGGTGTTCATGCATAAAGATGATGTTCATCTTGGTGACATGGCAATTTGTTTGTCGCAAGCGGAAGCACAGGCAAAAGAATATAATCAAACACTTGAAGCAGAAGTTAGCAAGCTTGCTGTTCACAGCACTCTTCATTTGATGGGATATGATCACATTAAAGATGAAGACTTCATGCAAATGCAACCAGTTGAAGATGCTGTTGCAAAAATCTTAAAAACTAAAAAAATAATTTAAAGGTGAAAATATGTTTAAAAGCGGATTTGTTGCGGTGATAGGA
>ULXU01044783.1_pt1 | contig 22543 bp, 17 predicted proteins | sample 1961521 | NCBI WGS metagenome assembly ULXU01 (sample SAMEA4835845, study PRJEB28245) | human gut metagenome | biome: gut microbiome; material: fecal sample | place: Denmark | collected 2008
TTTAGTCGATGTCTTGTCGGTGATGTGGCGATAATTTCCGCTGACAGAAGTGATCATGCTCAGCAACCCAGCAACAAGGCATCATCAGATGCCGGGCCGGGTCCGGGTATTTGCGACAGCAAATACGTGGAGGACGCAAAGGCCGCGCGGAGCGTCAGGGTTTGGGACAGAGTCCCAATGAAGAACATGGGGGCGGGGGGATTGAGATAAGCAAGTCCTCACGGAGGCAACCTTGTTTCTGCTGTCAATGACATCTGAGCGCAACCTTTAGATCTGTGTGATGTACTTGAACTCTGCGTATGTCCGATTATCCGTGGAAGCCTCGCAATTCGCCGCGGTCTATGCCGCTGCTCGGCTTCACTAACTTCGGTGAGTCAGCATGGATGTTTAGCTTTTTGCGGTGTGAGGCTGTCCTGCTCGCCACCATGAACCTATTACTGTAAAAAGTTGACTCAAAATGCTCAGGTTGTCCGTAAACAGGTGGGGTTTCACGGATAAGTTATTCAAAATGAACAACTTGTCCGTGAAAAGGCGGGTTTTCACGGACAAAACCCATTCCGTGAGACAACGATTATCAGGAATAGCAGAGGTGCTCACAAAAAAAATGCGGTGCGTTACGTGGAATGAGGCAACCACAGAATTTGATTGAATCGAACAACCTGCGTGTCGTGATTTGGAGTATATTATTGAGTGTCAGGAAGATATGATGAGCGGACAAATGCCGGTTATGAGAAAAAGTGGGTAACCTGGCTTTTACGGCTTTCTTGTGTTGATTGAAATGAAATTTCGGTACGAGAGAATGATTTTTCGCTCCTGCGCGCAAACAAAAAGCTTTTCAGGTAAGGTGCTTGCAATGGTTTTATCGAACCAATGAGCATATCGCCAATACTGTAAAAGCTCTTGTAACTTATTGAGGTATAAGTTATTATATGGATTTAAACCTGTTTCTCAATATGCTCACTCCCATAAAAAAACAGGGGAATGAGCATATTTACATTCTGCTTTAAAACGACATAATCAATTGGATATCAGTTTATTATGCAGATATCCGCAGGTTCGTCTGGATGCTCATTAGTTCAGAACTTACCGGAACTTATCGGAAATTACCTGTGGCGAAGCTCTCTCTATCCCTCGACTTCTTCTTCGACTTGGTGTTAGTTTCAGAGTGCTGTCCAGAACGGACCAGTCCACATTCTACAATCCGGACCAGCCGGACAACCTGATCTGCATCGACTACATCTTCCTCTGGAAAGGCGGACCTGATGTATGGGTAACAGAGGCAAAGGTATGCAAGCAGGTGTCATGCTGCACCATCACTGATGCCTCAGACCACTTCCCTATCTACGTAGATGTCACCGTAGGCAACAGCAGCCTCCCGCTTTTAGAGGAGAAGGTGTCGCTCGGCACTTTCAGCATAGCCCATGAACCCATCTGGTAACATTCTCACCAACATTCAGATACTACCGAATCGTCCGTAAAGTGTTAAACTTTACGGACGATTATTTTGCCGACAATACCAGCACGATTGCTTTACGCAATCATTTTTCAATCAAATCTTTCACCTCTGCTATGAATGCCTCAGCCTTTGGATAAAGCTCATCAACCATTTCCTTGTCACAATATACAAAGTCATCATAGTCACTGCTATGTCTTTTCTCAAAAAGTGTTGCAAATATTTTACTTGATGATATTGAAAGTTTCCCCTTTGAAGTAAAATGCATTCCAAGCATTGTTTTACCCCACTATGTGTCTGTGCAGCAATGTTATATTTCAGAAGCAGCGCTACTGCCATATAATAACAAGCATAATACAACCTGTTTATAGACGCATTATAGAATCCACCCTGCGTCATGAGTTTTGCTTCTTCAAGACTGCCATAAGCTCTTTCTATTCTATATGCAATCAATGAATCCCTGCTTTCTTGGTCAAAACTCTCTTTCATAATACAACCCCCTCATTTACTACATTTACATAAAAAGGAGTTTTGAACGGCCTGTTTTCCCATGATTTTCTGGAAATTATGTAAGGATTTATAGAAACACCTGTCTTAATCTCCAGTTCGTACAAAGGCCATCTGACCTCATTTTCTTCATCATAAGTAGGTTTATCTTTATCAAGAAGAACCAACAAATCAATGTCGCTGTCCGTCCGGGCATCACCTCTTGCTTCAGATCCATAAAGGATAACCTTTGCAGTAGGGGCAACTCTATGCAATGTCTCCTTTATCTGATTTACTATGTGCTCTCTTTTCATGGTCAAAATCTATTATCGATGCTAATATAACGATTTTAACTTAAAACAATGACTTGAATCAATAATCTTCTACCAGTTTATGTGCGGTTCTTAGAGAAAAGCATACGCTTGACTAACAAAAAATTCAGGGAGCTACATTTCTGTAACTCCCTGTTTTTCATGTGGTGCCACCGAGAATCGAACTAGGGACACAAGGATTTTCAGTCCTTTGCTCTACCAACTGAGCTATGGCACCATTATTTTTCCTTTCTGAAATCGGCAACTGAAGTGCTGCTCGTTTCGTTTGGGATTACAAAGATAGGTATTTTTCCTTACACTGCAAATTTATTTTGCACTTTTTGGCCTATTTTTCATCAATATTTTCACACCCAAGACTGAAAACATTGAACTGCAAGAAGATACGCAGACGCTACCGTTTAGGAATTTTTATCTTCATTCCTGGCCTGATATTGGTCGAAATACCATTGAACTTCATAATGTCGTTCGCACTCACTCCAGGATACGCCTTGGCGATGCTATAGAGCGTATCACCGGCCTTCACCGTGTAGATGGTGTAGGAGTCCGCAGCGGCAGCGGATGATGCGGCCTTGGTCCTCGCAGAGCCAGACTTCGCTGAGCCTGCAGCCGAACCATCAGCCGAGCCTGACTTCGCCGCAGTGCCGGCAGCATCGGACTTCGCTGAAGTTCTGGCAGACAACTTCGCAGCCGCTGAACCTGCATTTGAGACAGGACCGCCTCCCCTGCCGTAGATCACCAGAATCTGGCCGACGCGCAGGTTATTGCTCCTCAGATGATTCCACCTCTTCAGCTGGGCTACGGAAACGTGATATCTTGAAGCAATCCTGCCCAAATAGTCACCGCTCTTCACCCTGTATGTAATACGGTTGCCGTTACTTGAAGAAGCGATATTCTGAAGCGTAGTAGGATTGAACAGTTCCTTGGCCCTGTGGGTATATACAGAATCCTCAACCTCTATGAACTTCCCCGAATACTTGAAAGGCAGACGGAGAATATAGGTCTTCAGGTTACCAGGAATGATGTCGTGCACATACTGAGGATTCAGGTCTCGGAGTTCCTGGACAGAAATGCCGGTCATGTCCTGAATCTGCTGGAAATGAAGCATCCTGCTGATCTGGAAAGTATCCAGATGTGCCGGCATCTGCACCGGGTCAGGCGTAATGCCATGCTCCTTGTAATATGTAAACGCATACATGGCGCCCACGAATGCCGGAACATAACCCCTCGTCTCACGAGGAAGATACTCATACACCGACCAGAAATCCTTGTTGCCGCCACAACGCTTTATCGCCTTGTTCACATTGCCCGCACCGCAGTTGTACGATGAAATGGCCAAATTCCAGTCACCGAATATCCTGTAGGAATCATACATATACCTCGCAGCCGCATCCACCGCCTTGAACGGGTCCAGACGCTCGTCCACATACGAATTTATCTCCAGACCATAGTTTCTTGCCGTCGTGTACATGAACTGCCACATACCCTTCGCGCCGGCCCTTGAAACCGCCACAGGATTGAGCGCAGACTCGATTACCGCCATATATTTCAGTTCAATCGGCATCCCGTACCTGGACAATGTCTCCTCGAATATCGGGAAATAGTAACTTGCCAGAGCCAGCATGTGGGCCATCTTGGTCGGCATCTTCTCTGCATAGAGAAGCATGTAGTTCTTCACAGTCTCATTGAAAGGCAATGTGATATACGAATTCATCTTGGAGAGACGCTCCAGCAACACCTTGTCCGGGACATTGGAAGTAAAATGGACAGAATCCATATCGAAGACGCCTTCCATACAGTTCTTGGCCTGCCTGTGAAGATACCAGATATTCAGGAGGCTGTCAGTAACTTCTTGAGAATAAGTCTCAGGAGCCACGCCGTCAAGCAACGAATAAGACTTGCCCTCTTCCACATATTCCTCTTCCACGTAAGCCGTATCCTCCAGCGCCTGCAGCTCCAGCATAAGAGAATCTATCATTGACCTCATCCTCTGATTCTCCTGAACCAGCTCCTTTTTCGTGGGATTCTTCCTTCCGAACAATTTTCGCCCGGACCTCTCCTGAGCATTCAAATCCCCATCAAGACACACCGAAAACACTGCCAACGCGGCAATCAGAACTTTATATATTTTCATTTTCATCTAAAGAATAAAAGACATCAACCACATCAGAACCTGAATCCCACACTCAAACCGAATGCATTCGGGCCGCCACCGTAATAAGAACCGATACCACCGGAACCTCCTCCTGTATTTATGGCATAACCCATATCCGGAGAAATGACAGTAGGCGACACATTCATGGAAATATCATCACTCAGCTCAAAGTCCTGCATATATGCAAAGACATTGGCATCAATGATCTGCAGAAGATAGAAGCCCAACAGCGCCACCACGGAATAGTCCCTGTAGCGCCTGAACACATCGCGGTAATACTTCGCCGTAGAAGCGGAAACAGGTCCGTCATACGTGGAATTCACCGCAGTAGCCTGATTATATATCCTCTTGTATCTCAGGTAATTGGTATTGTTCGTAACCAGGAAATGCGCCGAGCACATCAAGCCCGTATAATAAATCGGAATCTTCCAGTATTCCCCGTTGTACGCCTGTCCGAGCCCCGGAAGAAGCGCCGAATACAGGGTAGCCTTCCCGGCCTGAGGATAAGTATCCTTCTTATAGTTATATACACCGTCGAGCAACGCGCCCCAGTATATCAGCCCCGTGCCGAGAAAGCACAAATTGCTGACGGTACGGTTCGTATTGCCGCCCTCCTTGTTGAACTTATGGCGATAATATATGCCGGCACCGGCAGTCGCAGCCATGCCTCCGTAGATGACCGGCAACTTCCAGTACTGCTTGTTGTACATCTGCTGCGTTCCCACAAAGACAGTGGAACCGGCAAACAGCACACCTATACGGCAGTCACGCTTATGCGAGACACCCCCGAAAAACTCCTTGAAGGTAAAGGCGGCATCCGTAGAATCACGTGCGGTCGTATCATTCTGGTCATTGTAGTTCTGAGTGAACGCCTCTTCACGGAACTGAGCCATGGCGCCGTCAGGAAATGCAATGAAAAGAATTGCAAGCAATAATGATATCTGGAATATGCGTCTTGACATCGGCCGTTCAGAATCAGATATTGGAATCTTCCAGAGCCTTGAGGAAACGACGGATTTCATCATCCGAATCGAAATGAATGGTCATGGTACCTTTCCCCGAATCAGCCCTCTTCAGACTGATGCTCTTGTCGAAAAACTTACCGATATGTTCAAGCACCCGATAATACTCATCAGGCAGATTCACTTCTTTCTTAGGCTTGACCTCATTCTGCTGCTGAGCCTGCAGTTCCTTGATCTTATCCTCGAGCTGACGCACTGAAAGGCTGTTCTTGATCACGAAATCGCACAACTTCTCCTGCAGAACCACATCATCCAGACCGAGAAGCACCTTGGCATGACCGACACTCAACAGCCCCACCTTCAAGTCGTGCTGCACCTTTGCAGGCAGCTTGAGCAACCTCAGATAGTTGGTCACCGACGCGCGTTTCTTTCCGACACGGTCAGCCATCTGCTCCTGAGTAAGACTGCACTCGTCTATAAGCCTCTGGTAGCTCATCGCCACCTCTATCGGGTCGAGATTCTCCCTCTGGATATTCTCCACAATCGCCATTTCCAGCATTCCCTGGTCATTGGCATCGCGGATATAGGCAGGAACCATGTCCATACCTGCAATCTGGCAGGCCTTGAAACGCCTTTCACCACTTATGATCTGGTATCTGTCCGCGGATTTCTTCCTGACCGTTATCGGCTGTATCAGACCGAAAGTCCTGATGGAAGCCGCAAGTTCCTGAAGGGAATCCTGATCGAAAGACATACGAGGCTGGAACGGATTCGGTTCGATCATATTGACCGGAATACGCAACACGTCCGCTGTATCCTGCGGATCCTTAGTACCTACGACATCCTTGTTCACATAGCCTACCGGACTCCTGAGAGAATCCAGATTCCCGGCATCCCCGAGCAATGCGCTCAGGCCTTTTCCCAAACCTCTCTGTTTACTGCTCATCGCCTATAGATTTTTCGTTTTTCTCCAATACTTCCTTCGCGAGATTCAAATAGTTCGACGTGCCGTTGCTCATCACATCATACAGGATAATCGGCTTTCCATGCGACGGAGCCTCGCTCAGACGTATATTTCTCTGGATTATGGTATCGAACACCATATCCGTAAAATGTTCCTTCAACTGATTCAGCACCTGCGTGTGGACCTTGGTCCTGCCGTCGAACATCGTCACCACGAAGCCTTCGATGGTCAATTTCGGATTCACCCCGTTCTGCACAAGCCTGATAGTCTGGAGCAGTTTGCCCAGACCCTCCAATGCGAAGAACTCCGGCTGCACAGGAATAATCACAGAATCCGCTGCAGTCAGGGAATTCACCGTAATAAGGCCCAATGAAGGTGAACAGTCAATGATTATGTAGTCATAGTCATTCTTGACCGGCGCTATCGCCTTCTTCATGATGGACTCGCGGTCATCAGCCTCAAGAAGCTCGATTTCCACACCGACGAGGTTAATATGGGAAGGGACCATCTGGAGATTTGCTATCTCCGTCTGTATCAATGCATCAGAAATACCGATCTTGCCGATCAGCACTTCGTACAATGTCCTTTTGCGGTCATCCTCCGGAGAAAAATTCAGTCCAGATGTAGTGTTGGCCTGAGGATCCGCGTCGATGACGAGGACCTTCTTCTCCAGAACCGCCAATGAAGCGGCAAGGTTGATCGCTGTCGTGGTCTTTCCCACGCCGCCTTTCTGATTAGCTATCGCAATGACTTTTCCCATTGAAAATCGAGTTATTGTTCTACAATTCACAAAATTAGTAAATTATTCCGTTCCTCTGCCGACCTGTTGATAACTTTTTCCCATCTACAGCGGATCGACGTCCAGCGCAACATGACCGGCATACGAATACTGCGCCTCGAAAGAGGAAACCGTCGAAGCCAATGCCGACTTGTTGGAAGCCAATGACTTGTCCTTTCTCAAACTCACTCTGATATCACGGATAAAGGAATCCGACTGCTTGTCCACAGGCGGAGCAAACGGTCCTGTAACCGTAATACCGGCATTGCTCCCCTGCACAAATCCTGCCACAGGTACGCCGAAGCGGGAACGCAAGGCTCCTGCCAATGCGAGCGACATCCTGTCCAGTCTTCCCTCGTCCGTATCCTTGACAATAATCTTCACGATTCTCGAAAACGGCGGATAACCGAACTGGAAACGCTCATTCAACATATTGTCCATCAGCGACTTGACATCGACATCATCCTCATCCGACCGGGCAAAGACTCTATAGACAGGATGGGAAGGCTGGGCAGTCTGTATCACGAAAAGGCCCTTCTCCCCACGCCTTCCGCAACGTCCTCTGAACTGTTCCAGAAGCTGCACGGAACGCTCGTCCGCCCTGAAATCCTGCTGTCCCACAAGCGAATCCGCCCCGATGACCGCCACCATGGACAACCCGTCGAAATCAAACCCCTTGGCAATAATCTGAGTGCCGACAAGAATATCTATCTTCTTCCGGGAAAACTCCCTGATAATCTCATTTTCCCGACCTGCAGCAGATGCAGTATCACTGTCCAGCCTGGCAATCCTTGCAGACGGGAACAATGCAGCCGCCTCCTCTTCTATTTTCTGAGTTCCTGCGCCGACCGGCTCCAATGCCCCGCCGCACTTCCCGCACTTGGCATCAAACGGAGTTCTCCACCCGCAATAATGACACATCAGCACCCCCTCCTGACGATGATAGCTGAGCGGCACATTGCAATGCGGACATCTCGGAATATCACCACAGCTGACACATTGGACAGCAGGCGAATATGCCCTGCGTGCCCTCAGCAGCAGAATCTGCCCACCATCAGAAAGCACCTCATTTATCCGCTCTATGAGCTTGTAGGAAAAACTGCCTTTCATGCCCCGTTTCCGGCGTTCAGCAATCGTGTCAATGATTTCCACATCAGAATCTTCCGCCCCGAAATACCGTTCAGAAAGCCTCACATATGCCATTTTCCCAGTTTTGCAGTTATAGAGAGACTCCAACGAAGGCGTCGCCGAACCCAAGACCACGTCAGCGCGGTTCAGTTTGGCCAGCATCAATGCAGTGTCGCGTCCATTATAACGCGGAGCAGGCGCGTCCTGTTTATAAGACGAATCGTGTTCCTCATCCACTATCACAACTCCAAGATCATGGTGCGGCAGAAATATCGACGAGCGGGTTCCGAGCACCACATATTGCCGGCTTTTCATCGCCTCGGCCACATTCACGCGAGACGCGGAACTCTCCTTGGAGTGGAACGTCAGGAGCATATCTCCGAAAATGCGTTTCAGACGCTCTTCCAGCTGTCGGCTCACTGCGATTTCCGGCACCATATACAACACATTCCTGCCCTTCGAAATCGCATCCAGGGCAAGTGAAATGTAGATTTCCGTCTTGCCGGACCCCGTGACTCCATCCAGCAGCACAGGCTTTCCGGAAGAAAAGCCGTCCCGGATACTCGTCAACGCCTCTTTCTGTGCCGCGCTCAGCGAAAAGCCGGATGAAGCTGGAGCCTCAACATCAGCCTCGACCTGAGTCCCGACGCTTTCCAATGAAGAAACAGCCTCTGTCAATGCCGCTATCCTCTCCCGCAGCTGCTGCACCGAAGCCTCCAGACGCTCTTTCGCCTTCGGCCCGGTTTCAGCCTCAGCCCTCGCAAGACGCTGCTCCAGACTCGCCTCCAGCCTCGCCCTGCGTGCTTTCAGCGCTTCTTTTTTCTTGTCAATGCTTCTCTGACGTCGCTCTGCAGCCCTTGCCCTGGACTCTTCCAAGTTGATTTTCAATGCAGGATAGGCCGCCTTGAAAACCTCACCGACCGAGCAGAGATAATAATCAGCGACAAACCTCCAGAGTTTCAGCTCATTGACAGAAACGGGGTCCAGATTCTTGTCAAGAGACACTATCGGAAACACTTTCTTTATATGAGCGGCCGGAGTCACATTCACAGCGCTGACCACGCCGGAATACAGACGTGCCGCAAAACGCACTGTCACCCTGTCCCCGACATTGACAGAACCGCTTCCGGCAATCTCTTCAGGGACACGATAGACCGGCTCCCACTCCAACCGGAGAGGAAGTATGACCGAGACATATATTTTATCCAAATCTGGCATTGCAGTGCGAATTTAGCAATTTATTTCACTACATTTGCGATTGGCAAACGATAAAAGCTGCCAACAGCTTCTTTTAAAAAGTATGCCGCCCAAACATATGACAGAAGACGAAAGAAACATATTTCCGGAAGAGGTTCTGAAAGCATTGGCAGTCAGCACGGAAGCGACTGCGGAGGACCTCGCCACAGATGACTGGGACAGTGAATTCAACTGCAGTTACAGTGCTGACGGCCGCAAACTTCTGGACGCGGAGAACTTCCCGGACGAAGTGACAGTCAGAGACAGGGTGCAGATCATCTGCGACAATGTCTTTTCATTTCAGGACTACATGGCTGAGGACTACCACTTGGGCAGCGACATCCCGGAAGAAGACCGCGTTTCGTTTTTGGACAAGATAACCCTTCCGCCAAGCGTCGAGCATATCGGAGCAGGCGCATTCAAGGAATGCGGGTGGATTACGAGCATAAAGTTCCCGAAATCACTGCTCACCATCCGTGACAATGCCTTCTACGGCTGCTGGGAGCTCCGTAGCGCCGCATTTCCGGCAAACCTGACAAGTATCGGAGAACGTGCCTTCTTCGAATGTTTTTCACTTGAAAAAGTGCGTCTGAACAAGGGACTTAAAGTCATCGGTTCCGAGGCTTTCAGCTTCTGCGAATCACTCAAGGAAATCACCCTGCCAGCAGGTCTGGTTGCCATCGGAGAAGATGCTTTCTTCGGCTGCAGGAAGCTGAAAAAGATATTCGTTCCTGCAGGCACGCTGGAAATGTACAGACAAATTCTGCCTACCCATCAGCGCTACCTGAAAGAGTACTAGAAATCATACATCAGCTGCACTCTCACTTCCGCCTTCGACTGGCGGAAATTTTTCATGCCAGGATCACTCCACGGTGTGGAAGACCATCCCGCCCGCAGATATGACTTTAAAGCCGATCTGCGGAAACGCCATTTCATCCGCGCCACAAGCAACAGCGCATAGCCCCTGCCGTAATACGCAGGGACATTGAACGAGCCTGGCGCATCTCTCTCGTAGCAATATATCCGGTCATCCCAGTTGTCCGCAATGAACGCAGAGCCACGCAAGAACACCGCACCGATTCTTCCATAATACGCTTCCTCCACATATAGCAGTCCCGCCATCTTCCTGCCTTTCAGCACATTGAGCCGGAACGCGGTACCGCATAAGCCGTATTTCCAGTTCAGGTCACCTCTGAAATCTGTCCTGTTTTTCAGCCCGTAATTTCTCAGACGTTCCTGTAGCCTGAACACCATAGAGACGTTATCACCCGCCTTGCACGGCACATACAGCAGAGCCTTCCACTGCCTGTCGCCTCCGTCCGGGCGCATCCCGAAATCCACAGTCAGCCCCATTTCCCTGAAACTCACTCCCGATGATGCCCCGACTTCACCTTTTTTGCCTGACCATGTCCTCACAGGCGCACAGAAGGCCATATCGTAGCCGTCGGGGATATATCTGAGGGAAGACGCCAAATTCCAATTGTCACCGACAGGAATCATCGCGCCTCCTGTCAATGCAGGTTTCACTGCACATATATCATATGCGGCCTCCGCGAACAGTTCAGTTCCCTTCAGACAGAACCGTGCATCGACAGAGACTTTGGAAAGAGACAGAAAAGCTGATTTCCCTATGGCGAACCCGTTCCCGGTGGTCTTGGCCGGCATTTTTCCGATCTTGCAGAAAGCAGTAGCTGAGACCTGGCCGTGACTGGAACGCCAGGCCACATTGCCTCCTGAAAGCACATCCCAGCCCCGGTTCTTTCCAGAAGCACCTGAAAAATCCTGTTCCGCCAGCCACCCGGACGCTGAAAAAACGGTCACGACGAACTTGCCGATATCCACTTCCGCGGCTATGCCCCTCAGCCTTGAGGAGGGTGACAATGCTCTCGACGTGGACAGTCCGGCTGGACGTTTCCAGAATGACTGGACATTCTGTACTCCGGTCATGCTGAATCCGTTCCACAGCGCGAGTCCCTGTCCGAACCGCAGGGCGTAATCCCCTATCGCCATCTTCCAAGGAGACTTCCTTCCATACACCATATAATATCCGGCTACGGACGTAGGCCACACCCCACGGTCATCATATCCGCGCCTGACCGCCATGCCTGCATCATACCGTCCGCTCGCCTCTATACGGTAACGGCTGTTCCATCCCCATACTGCATCCGCCTTCCTATCGGCCAGTGAAGTCTTTCCCGATACATTGACTGACAATGAATTGCGCGGACAGTTCCTGAGCCCCGAGCTCCGGCCGGGAAGGGCAGATGATTCCAGCGAGATGAATGGAGCGAGAGCTTCGGCCACTCTCTCTCCGAATCCGTCTATGGAGGCGAGTTCCGAACAGGAGAGCACGTCACCGCTGTGCGCACGATAGTGAGCAAACGATGCCGCCTGGTACATTGACATGAGTCCTGATTTTTCGATGACGGAGGGCGGAACAAGATTTATCTGCAACGGGGATTCGGCAAGGTCCCACCATTTTTCGAGTTCTTCTTCTGACAATGTTTCGATGTCCGGCGCTCCTGTCAGGAACAGTATCGCCCGGATAACTCTCTCATCTGCAGCCCGGTCCGCCGGCCCGGTTTCCGCACGGCCTGAAGCCGGGAAACAGGACAACAGCAGGAACATAAAAAAAACAACGGTCACTCCTCGTCTCATACGCACTGAATTTTACAGTCATACTTGACGGCCGTCGTGTCCGTAGTCCTTGCTTGTGACACGCAATATAGGAATTATTTTCAGATTAACGAGCATAAAAGATAAAAATGTGCTATTTTTGCACCTGATTCATAAAAACCTGGTATGGAAAGAATAACCCTATTTGACAAGACCTTCAGGCCGTTCATTTCAAATGATGAAATCGAAAAAGCCATTGACAAGGTTGCAGAGAAAATCAATGCCGACTACAGCAGTTTTACCGAGCCACCTGTGCTCCTGTGCATACTTAACGGCTCGATCATGTTCACGGCCGAGCTTATGAAGCGGCTGAATTTCGACTGCGAGCTGATTTCCATGAAATTGTCTTCATACGACGGCACACAGTCCACCGGCAACGTGCGCGAAGTCATGGGCATGACAGGCAGCGTGAAGGGAAAACGAGTAATCGTGGTGGAAGATATCGTGGACACAGGCAACACGATAGTGGATTTGAACCGCATTGTCAAGGAAAAAGGCGCGACTGACTGCAAGATATGCACGATGCTGCTCAAGCCTGAGGTTTACAAGAAGGATGTCAAGCTGGACTATGTGGCAATGGAGATTCCGAACAGGTTCATCGTCGGATTCGGACTTGACTACAACGAACTCGGAAGAAATTACAGGGACATCTATATCCTGGATGAGTAGAATATCTAACAATTGAGAATACAATGAAATATTACATTCTTTTCGGGCCTCCGGGAGCAGGGAAAGGCACCCAGGCAAGCGCAATGGTGGAGAAATACAATCTTTGCCACCTTTCAACCGGCGAACTCCTCCGCAAGGAAATAGCCGAGGGCACAGAACTCGGCAAGAAAGCCAAATCACTCATCGATGCCGGCTCACTAGTTCCTGATGAAGTAGTGGAAGGCATGATAGACAATGCTTTCAAGACTGTCAAGGGCGTAAACGGTTTCCTTCTTGACGGTTTCCCGCGTACTATCGCACAGGCTGAAGCGCTGGACAAGATGCTTGCTGCCGGCAATGAGGCCGTAACATCTGTCATCTCCATCATGATTCCTGACGAGATGATCAAGGAGAGAATCCGCCACAGAGCTTCTATCGAAGGCCGTGCTGATGATGCAAAGGAAGAGACCATCAACAACAGGATCAAGACTTATCACGAAAAGACCGAGCCTCTCGTGGATTTCTACAAGAAGGCCGGAAAGTACGAGGAGATCGACGGCACAGGCAGTATCGATGCTGTCCGAGAGACCATCTTCTCCGTAATGGACAAGTTCTAAGAACCTGCAGGACAATATCTCAGATCAGATTCCTGATTTGGATGAACGAGAAAGCCGACGGAAACTCCGCCGGCTTTCTCTTATGAATGTTATAGTGTAAAACTATATTGTCAGCTTACTTCCAAGGAGTTGCGAGGTCCTCACTTGATACGTTCTCAATCCACTCAAAGGTCTTGTTCGTATGCAAGTGATGATGATCGCCTGCAAGGTTCTTGAAGAGTTTTGTGCTCTCATCATAGTTGGATCTGCTGATTCTCCAGTAACCTACGAGACCCTTGCTATCAGGAGCAACAGACTTGATGCTGTTTGCAATCTGATCTGCAGTTCTGGCCACATCCCAAACACGGATTTCATTGGTCATGACTTTACAGCCCCACCACCATCTGTCACCAGGAGCCCAGGTACCATTGCTGCCGCCGACTCCCATAAATGACATATAAGGGAACTGGCCTTCATTGACAACCTTTGTCGCAATTTCCTTTCTTCCTGCGAAAGAACCATTCACATAGATTGAAACATAAGTTCCGTCGAAGGTAACCGCATAGTGCTGCCACTTGTTGGACTCGATAGCGATTGTAGGGTTAAGGTAGTCGCCGATACCCTGGAACTGAGCCCAAGAGTGAGCCTTCACGCCATCCTGATCATTCTGAGGGTCCTCGAAACGTGCCATGAACTCACCACTGCCAGGATTGCAGAAGAACAGGTCTCTGTTACGGTTTCCTGTATTGGATACCTGCAGACGCATCTCGATAGTGAACTGAGGAATATTGAATGCTTCATCGGTTCTAAGACCTGAAGCACCGTTGAACATAGGGAGATCATCTACGATTGCAGAAGAAATCACATACACATAAGAAGATGTACGTCCTGTAACATCAGCATTGCCGGCAACCTTTTCCATTCGGAGAGGAAGGGCATATGGTGTTCCAAGCACAGCCAGTGGAAGCGGATCCACTGAAATGATGAACGGATCAGAAGAACACTTTCCCGCAGGAATCTTCACTGTTGACTCGAATTTTACCAACTCTTCAGGAAGGATCGCATAGCCGGTACCTTCTGACTCATTGAACTGGGTCAGGACATCCTTGTCGATTACCAGACGATACTCTGCATCAGCATCTTCCTTGTCGGTCAATGATGGAGTAAGGGCAAGATTGGTAACGGTAGAACCGAGGGTTACTACACTGTTGGCAATACCCGGAGTAGAGTTGCTCTCTACGAGGTATGCGTGAACTCCGAGCTTGTCACCCATAGTTCCGGCCGCACCATATTCCGCATCGTTGCAGCTGCACGCAGCCATGGCCATAAGTGCAAGAGCACCGTATTTATAAATATTTTTCATGTTATTCTAATTTAAATTTTCAATACTATTCAGCCGGTTTCTCGATAATTTGCTTGCCAGGAGCAGGATTCTGCTGCTGAATAGCCTTGCGCATCCATTTGTAAGGAGGGTTGTTAACCTTCTCGTTACTGAAACGGTATGCACCGAATCCACCCTTTCTGAAACCGTTTGAAGGTTTCCAGTCAGCAAAACCGACGAGAGAAGGCATAATCTTCTTGTCCCATCTGTAACCATCACTGTCATACCACCAGAAACCGCCGTTCAAGCAGTCAATAGCACTTTCAAGGTTCTCTGTAACAATAAGTTTCTTGGTAATCTCCTCCTCACTCATCACTCCGGAGAAAGCATAGATGGTGCTTCTCAGACGAGACTCCAAACCATTCGCGCTATTGGAAGTATTAGGGCTCACAAAGCTGGTTGTAGCATAAGCCTGATTTACGAAGTAGTCGAAATATTTGATAAGTTCAGCCGCATTAGGCATCGATGTATAATATCCGTCAACGATGAAAACCTTGTCTGTTCCTGACTGAGGTCCGATATACTTGCCCATTTCTTCCACGAACCATGTAAAGTACTGGGAATTACGGCAGAGGGCTCCGCCATACTCACCCGGCTCATAGTCGATGTCGATACCGCTGAAGCCATAGATGTTCAGGGAGTCAGCGATAGTCTTTGTCCATTTGATGATGGAGTTATGGATAGCCTCTTCGTCACCGTCTTTCCATCCCCAGTAATCTCTACGCTCCTGAACAGTTGTAAGTTCACCTGGAGAATAGAAGCAACCTACTTCCGGTACGAAAGAGCAGATAAGCACCTTGGTACCCTTAACCTTGGTAACGAAATCAAGGTCTGCCTTCTTGGTAGGAGTAAGATGGGAATTGTTCCACAATGAAATGATATCCATTGAGTCCGGAACTGCCTGAAGCATGTTGTTAGTAGCGACACCGCCCTCGCCCCATTCACTGAACCATCCGAATGAAACAGAATGATCACTTGCCTTATAAGCTCTGAGAGCCTCATAGTAAGCATCATCCTTAAGGATTTCAGTCAACGGACTATCGAAATCTTTAGGTTCCGGTGTAGTCCAGTCATCACAACCGGTAACTGCAAATACTGCGAGTGCCGGAATGACAGCTTTCAATATATTGAATTTCATGTTTATCGAATTTTATATGTTAGTTCTTCTTAGCCCAGAAAAGATCTACAGACTCATCATCCTTGCCTCCGAGCATGCTGACAGCTGCAGGATAATTTTCCTTATTCAATGTTTTCTCGTTGAAAGAGTAACGAAGTCTGCGGAGTCCACGTGCATTATCTGTAATTACACCATTTGAGAGGTTGTCGATTACAGGAGCAAGCTCAGGATAACCTGTTCTTCTGTACTCTGTCCAAGCCTCGATACCCATAGGATAGTTGGCAATCCACTTCTGGGTGATGATCTTCTCGAGTTTCATATCAGCCGATGCCGATTCGTCCCAAGCGACAGTAACCTTTGTCTTTCTGCTGTAGTCAGGGAATCTTGCAACAGGGTCATTCTCATATGAATCAGGCACGCTGGTGTCATCCCCTATGTAGTTAGAGGCATCAAAGCTGTCCACGCCCCACTGTTCCATTGAAAGATTGATACCACGCTCATAGAAGTCTCCGGCATTACCTGAAATCCAGCCTTTGAGGACAGCCTCTGCAAGAAGGAACTGTGACTCAGCCGCTACGAATACAGGAAGCTTGTCGGTTGCAGAGAAAGCAGGCAAAGAATAACCCTGAACTGCTGATTTCTCGAAAGCGCCCTTTCCTGAACGCATTCCGATATACTTTCCGCCAGTAGATTTGGTGAAGTAAGCCGGACATCTCGGATCCTCATAACCATTCATGTAGTCAACGATAGACGCACCGCTTCTGAGGTCACCCCAGGATGCACTTGCGAGCTGATAAGGGTTCGGCTGAGCTGCAGGGTCCATCATGGCGTTGTCTGCATTGACATTAATAAATCCGAATGGAGATTCATAAGCAGCTACAAAAGCCGCCTGATTGCCAGAACGCATTGCTGCACGCATGATGTAAGAGTTTGCGAGTTTAGCCCACTTTGCATAGTCACCGGCAAATACAGGATCCTGGGCAGCCAAAGGCTTCTTGTCAGGATATGCAGATGCATAGCCGGCAAGTACGGATGCAGCACTGTTAAGATCCTCGATGATGCTCTTGTAAACATCCTCGTTCTTGTCATAAGCCACATACATCTGACCGTCAGTTACCTTGCTGTAAGGAATCGGACCATACATATCAGCGACACGCATCATAGCTGCTGCGCGGAGAAGGTTGGCCATTGCATAATAGTGACCTGAAGCACCTGTGAATTTTTCAATCTCGAAATAGTTGGCATAGATATCGAGGAACATTGTCTCATAAGGAATTGCATTCCAAGAATCAGAGGCATTGAAAGTATCGAAGTTCTGACCACCCCAACGGTTGGACAATGTGTAGTAGCCACCGAGTGAGCCGACCATCTGGTCGATCATCTGAGAGTCATTCTGCTGCACGTACATAAGAGATTCCATCATCGTCGGAATAAGAATCGACGGATCAGAACTCTTGATTGCATACGGGTCCGTATTATATTTCTCGAAGTTCTTTGTACATCCTCCAAGTACGCCGAGGATAGCGCAAAAAGCGAGAATTTTGGTTATTTTGTTCATAATTGTCTTCGTTTTTAGAACTGGAGTTTAACATTGAAACCGAAATTTCTTGTGCTTGGAAGCATGAAATAGTCAACTCCCTGATAGTAGTTGTTGCCTGTAGCAGCTGAAAGTTCCGGATCAAACGGAGCCTTGCAGTAAATCATGGCGAGGTTACGTCCTACAATACCCAAAGTAAGGTTCAGTTTGTCATTGAACCACTTCTTAGGGAAGGTATAGTTCAATGCGAGTTCCTGAAGACGGACGTTGGTAGCGCTGTAGAGGTAGAATGCATCATAACCTCCCTGTGCGGTACTGATTGTGGTATAGTAGTCTTTGGCTCCAAGCATACCATAGTTTACAGGAATACCGCCTGCATCACGCATTGAAGCGGAAGCCTCTGAAACTCCATAGTAGTCGAGGATACCCTGGGTAGCTGAGTAAACGAGACCGCCTACACGTGCAGTGAGCACTACGCCGAGAGAAACACCCTTGAATCCGAAGGTGTTGCTCCATCCGAAGTTACCCTTAGGAGCGAGCTGACCGGCCTTGTAAGCTTCAACTTCCTCAACCTTGATATTACCGTTGTTGTCAACAGCCACACTACCGTTAAGGTCTCGGGCCACTCTATGTTTGATATAGATGTCAGAAAGTGAACCGCCTTCACGGAGAATAACCTGAGGAGCAACGTTAGATGCGCCCAACCAGTCCTTCTCGATCTGTGTCACGTCGACAGGAATGCCTGTGATAGGGTCAGGAATACCATGTGCGAGTTCCTTGATCTTGTTCTGGTTGAATGTATATGTAAAGTTGCTGCTCCAGCTGAAGTCACCCCACTTGTTGTCATATCCGAGAGCGAGCTCAACACCCTGGTTCTGGATGTTACCGGTCTGTGCCACGAAGTTCTTGTATCCTGAAGATGCAGAAAGAGGAGCATAGATGGTCTGGTTATAGGTATTTGACCTATAGTAAGTCACATCCAAAGAGAGGCTCTCGAGGAAACGCACGTTGAGACCGAGTTCCCAAGATCTGGTATCTTCAGGTTTGAGGTCGTGTGCAGGATACGTATCGCTCTTGCTCCAGTTGTGGGTCTGGTCGTTGTACTTGTAGCTAGGATTAGAGAGGAATCTGTCAAATGGAGAAGCCACCTGAGAGTAAGATCCGCGCATCTTCATGAAAGTAAGCCATGAAGGCATCTCTACCATATTCGAGATAACTGCAGAAAGACCTGCTGACCAGTAGAAGTAAGACTTGTTGTCAGTATAAGCGAGCTGAGAAGCCCAGTCATTTCTTCCGGTGAGAGTGAGGAAGAGCATGTTCTTCCAACCTGTCTCGACAGATGCGAAGACAGCCTGTGTCTGATCGTGCCATCCTTCCTGATTACCCTTGTAGTTTACAGCTGTATTCAGGTTGTTGGTAGCAAAGTGGTTAGGCAGGATAAGGTCACCGGCAGCGCGGTTCATCTCATATCTCTGATCGTTGATAGAAGCACCGGCATTGACAATCAATCTCCAGTCACCCCATGTCTTATCTACGTTTGCGATGATATCACCGTAGAAAGATCTGTCAGTCATGTTGTCCAACATGTAACCACCGTTTTCACCGGCGAATGTTGCCAATGTTGTAGCATAGTACTTAGTAGTCTGGCGATATGTTGACTCATCGAGACGGGCACGACCTGTGATGTTCAGCCATTTGAAAGGAATGTACTGCAAAGAAGCATTGTACATATAACGGCGCTTGTTCATGTCGCGGTTGTTGCGGTTCTGTACCCAGTAAGGGTTCTGCATATTGTGAGAGCCCTCAGAATATGGCCAGTACTGAGTCTTGACACCTGTAACAGGGTTCCATCTTTCATAGAGACGCACCTCATTGAAATCGTCACCTCTCGGGAAGAGGTAAAGACCAGGGAGCGGGTTGAAATATGTACCCTGCGAAACGAGGTTGTGGTCTTTCTGGATAATAAAGCTTGCACCTAAGTCGAGGATGAGTTTGTCATTGGCGAACTTGGTGGTGTTGCGTGCAGTGAAGTTGTACCTGTCGTAACTGCTTTCAGGAACGATACCGGTGGTGTTGGTGGTGGTAGCGGAGATGTATGTCTGGTTCTTGGCATTGCCTGTAGAAAGGGAAACAGAGTTGATGACATCCGTACCTGTGTTGAAGAACTTGCGAGGGTCATAGCTGTATGAATCAGGAAGCTGCGCACCCCAACAACTGTAACCGCTGCTCTTGCCGTAACGGTCCTGCATATCAGGCATCATGTATGCCCTTGAGAAAGTGGTGGTGTTGCTGACAGTAACCTTAGTCGTGCCCTCTGCACCTTTCTTGGTGTTGATGATTATTACACCGTTGGCAGCCTCAGAACCGTAAAGTGCTGCTGCCGAAGGGCCTGTAAGCATGTTCACCGACTCGATGTCCTCAGGGTTGATATCGGCAGCTGACTCTGAGCTGACCATTGAGGACATTGTACCGCCTGAACCGCCGAAGCTCTTGTTGTACATAGGCACACCGTCGATCACATAAAGAACAGTGTTGTTCTTCTCGATAGACTTCATACCACGCATTACGACACGGGTAGTACTTCCAGGGCCGCTGGCACCTGAGTTGATCTGCACTCCGGCTACCTTACCGACGAGTGAATTCACGAAGTTCGCATCCTTTACGGTGGTAAGTTTGTCAGCGTTCACTTTCTGCACATTGTAGGAAAGTGTCTTCTCTTCGCGCTTGATACCGAGTGCGGTAACTACGACTTCGTCAAGGAATTCGGTAGCCTCTACAAGTGTGAAGTTCAATGTCTTCTGTCCTGTCCAAACTGCCTCTGCGTCTTTGTATCCGAGAATGGACACTACGATGACGTCGTTCTTGGAAAGGCCGGAGAGGGTGTACTCGCCGTCCATACCGGATATGACCGCTCCGGCTTTGTCCCGAATCATGACGGCTGCTCCTGGCACAGGCCCGTTTGAATCGGCTATAATACCTTCAACTACCCCCCCCGAGGCCTCCTGGGCAAATGTCAGGGAAGGAGCAGCGACATTCAGGGCTGCGATGGCAACGAAAGCCAAGCATACCCGGATAAACGTTTGCTTCAAATGTTTGAACATAATTATGTGATGTTTATAATTCGTGGTCTGTGTAACCACTTGGTCGCAAAGTTACACTTATAAATCATATTTACAAAAATTTCGCTAATAATTAAGCATTTTAGGTATTTCTGGTTCATTTTTATTCATTTTTGGGCATTTTATCCGCCATCCTTGAAGCAGGCATCAGACAATGCAACAGCATCACAATAGAAAAGAGCATAAAAAAAGAGCCGCTCCCGTATGGGAACAGCTCCTGAATCTCAAAACAGAAGAAATTATTTCTGTCTGCTCTTGTATCTCTGGTAGAATTTATCAACACGACCTGCGGTATCCACAAGCTTGACTTTACCGGTGTAGAACGGATGAGATGTATTTGAAATCTCAAGCTTTACTACAGGGTACTCAACTCCGTCGACCATCAGAGTCTCTTTAGTGGTTGCACATGAACGTGTAACGAATACAGTGTCGTTTGACATATCCTTGAAAGCTACAAGGCGGTAGTTTTCGGGATGAATTCCTTTTTTCATTTCTCTTAAAAATTTAGTTTGTCCAAAATTGGAACGCAAATCTACGCACAATTATCCGATTTTCCAAAACTTTGGATATTTTTCATCAATTTCAGCCGTCACATTGACTCCAGTTCCTTCGCGAAGACCTCGGCAGCGGACAGGGCCCAAGCCGGAAAACCCTCGTCCCGGCGGAACTTTCCGTCACGTGCGAAACTCAGAAGCACATCCAGGTCGAACGTTTCGGATTCGACTGCCGCATCGAAACGGGTGGCATCATACGCATTGCATTTCTGTTCAATGTGGGACGGCACCATCATCAGCGGCTTGCCCAGGTACATCGCCTCGCAGATGGACTCGAAACCGGCCGTGGATGCATATGCCATGCAGCCTGCCATCTGCCTGAGAAATTCCTTGTCGTCCAGATAATAGAAACTCAGCGTGTCATCCACCACCTTCACGGGGGCCTCAGCGGCATTGTCCCAGAAGAAGCGGAGCGGAACCGAAGGATTCTTGGCATGCCAGGCCTTCACCTCTTCAGCGAAACCGGCATTGAGCATATAGCCGAGGATATAGTCGCCGTCACGGAATTCCGGACTTTGCCTGTAAGAGAGCACTTCCGGACGCAGGAGCGGCGGAACCACCTTTATCTTGCCGTCATCCGGCATCGGCCTGAAAGAAAGGGCCAGAAGTTTGGAAGCGCCGGCCGCTATCGCCTTGGAAAACAGGTTCAAGGCATGATGGCCCTCATAACCGAATTCCGGAATATGCATATCCTCGTGCAGAAAAAGGAACTGGTGTCCTATGCACGCCATCGGAACTCTTCTGCCGGTGAGTCCATGCGCAATCGTACCGAGCAACTCATAAAAATTCAGTATCACATCCGCGCCGCTTTCCTTGATTTTCGAGCGTATCAATGATACGGACGGAATGAATTTCGGGGATACTGCTATATTGTAGAGAACCGATTTTACGGCATCCGGACGCTTGTCCGCAGCCGCAGAGACGAAATTGATCGACTCAAAACAGGTTACAGGAGCATTGACCCCGTCGAGAAAAAATGAAGGCAACTTTCTGCTTTCGCTCTTGCCCACAAGCATTTCCACTACTTCGTGCCCGCGGGAGCGCAGCAATTTTTCCATTGTCATCGCCTGAGTGAGGTGGCCTCTCCCCTCGCCCTGGATTATGAACAAGTACTTCATAGCCAAACTTTATTTGCGGTTAATGAAATCTGAAAACTTTACTACAGACCAGTTTCCATCGTAATCTTCTGTCAATGCGGTCAATGACTCCACCCAATCGCCGGAATTGAGGTAATGCACCCCGCTTTTCAGGTATTTGTCTTCCGGCGTGTGGATATGGCCGCAGATGATGCCGTCACAACCTTTCGCCCTGGCAAACGAATCGAGGTCTGATTCGAAGCCGGAAATCGCAGACACAGCCTGCTTTACCTTATGCTTTATGACTTTTGACAATGAATAATACTCCTTGCCCCTTTTCAGACGTGC
>ULXU01005031.1_pt1 | contig 21807 bp, 23 predicted proteins | sample 1961521 | NCBI WGS metagenome assembly ULXU01 (sample SAMEA4835845, study PRJEB28245) | human gut metagenome | biome: gut microbiome; material: fecal sample | place: Denmark | collected 2008
TGGTTTCCGGAGAAATCATAAAAATTCAATTGAAAATTATCAGAAGACAAAAGGTAAAAACGATCAGCTTCTAGTTTCTTTTTTAAAGTTTCTGTGTCTATATTTTCTTCCGAACTTAAACAATATTTCTTATATTTCACATTAATTTCTTTGCATTTAGATAAGAATGCTTCTTTTTCTCTAACTTCCCATTTGGCATAAATTTCTACAATTTTGTTATCTAAATTAGATATTTTTAAAAATGGCGCTATATTGTTAATTAAATCATCATTATTATCATCTAATTCAATTCTTAATATAAAACAGATTTCAGGTATTTTTAAGTTATCAAAACTAGCATTTTCATCTGTCGGATACGAATTAAATATTTCTTTGATATAATCTAAATTAAAATCAAATTTTGCAAAGCTAGGGTTAGAAGATAAAAGTTTTTCTAAACAAGAAATTATAGTTGTTTTACCACAATTATTGGCTCCTACAATTAAAGATGTTCTTGATGCCACATTAATACCATCATTTTTATTCGGATTTGAAAAACGAATACGATTATTACCATCTTCTTTATAATAAAATTTACGAAAGTTTCTTAACTCAAAGTCTTTCAAATACATGTCATTACTTTCTTTAAATGTACTTTATAAAAAAGTACCAGAAAATTTTATATCATCAAGCAAAATATTAAAGAAGACACATCCTTTGGTATTTTATTTAATGATAGGTATAAAATATAGAGTTTCAAAAGAACAGCGATGTAAAAATATTAAACTTTGTTTTGGACAAGGAGGTTTAATATTTTTAACATTTTTTACCATATACTAAACTTTTTATATATTTGCTAAAACCTCCTTCGTTTGTTCAATAATTGCAGAAACTTCTTTTCTAAAAATCCGAAAAACAGGGTAATCTTACCCAAATCTTTGTCAGTAATATTTGTTCCTTGCTTTTCGTCATTAAAATTTAATTATTTTACCATATTTTTAACGTTTTTATAATTTCTGATAAAGTAATCTTAACTTAATAAGAAAATTTCACGGAGAGGAATCAAAATGGCAACAGGAATACTTTATATCATGACAACAGCTGTTCCGGATTTGATTAAAATCGGTATTACTCAGGAAAAGCAATATCCTGAACGGATGCGCTATTTGGAAATGAATGGCTATTATAATGTTGTCGGACTTAAAAGAATATTTGCCATCAAAGTTTCAGATTATCAGGAAAAAGAAAGGTTGTTACAAGATATCTTTTCTAAACAAAGACTGGGACAAAGTGAACTGTTTGCCTTAGATTCCGAACTGGTTACGCGCTTGTTGACGGCATTTGAAGGAGAAATCATCTACCCTCAGGTAAAAGACCGTGAGAAAGAATTTACAGCTTTGGCAAAGACGAACGAACAAAACAACAGATTTAATTTCTATGCCAAAGGGCTCAAAAACGGAGATATAGTAACCTTTATTAAAGACAAAAATGAAAAGGCCAAAGTTGTCGGGGAAAGAGAGGTAGAATACAAAGGGCACATTTGGAAATTGTCTCCGCTGGTGCGACATTTATTTGAAAATCGCAGTGAAGTGAATAAAAGTGGGGCGTATCAAGGCGCGGCTTATTTTGAGTATAACGGAACAAAACTCAAAGATTTACCGGATAAGTTCTAATCTATAACTCTTCCGCCAGCTCTTCCACCGTTCTGTAATTATCCAAGTCATCCGGCTGGTGATAGCGGAGGTTTTTGAGTATCTGCAAAACCAGCCGTGACGGAATATATTGTTCTTTCGGCGGTTGCCGGCAGGAATAGTCATAACTAATAACTTTCCTGTCTTTGATATATGAAATGCTGCTGTAATCACTATTATGATGTCTGCGGTAATGGATTAACGGATAACCACGAAACATAAAGCCGTTGTCCCAGAGTTTCACCAGATTCCCGATGCTGATTTTATCTATCACGTAACCATAATACGGGCAGGCAAAGCTCGTAATGATAATACCATCAATAATAACAGAAGCATAGGGCGTTCCTAGTTTGAATTTGTGCCGATTTTTCCAAATCTTATCAAAATGTTCCAGAAACCACTCTCGGCGTTGTTGCTTTTGCTGCTTTATATTTTCCTTGACTAACGGCAGGTTTGTCCGCTCAAAATCACGCATTTCCTTATTTAGGTATTCAATTTTGGCCTGATAATCACTGAGTATTTTGTTATATTCTTCTTTAATCATCTCAAATCTTCACATTTTCCACGGCGTTGGCGAGCATTTGGTCGTTGTAGTTAAAATAATGCTGGGTGGTGCTGATGTTTTTATGATTGGCCAGTTTCTGCACAATGCAGATATTCACGCCGGAATTGACCAGTTTGGAAACAAACAAATGCCGCCCCAAGTGGCTTGCGCCCTGAATGTTGAATTTTCGGTAAATCGAAGCAAACAGGCGGCTGATACTGACGCGGTTGTAGGGCTTATTGAGCTTTTGGCTCGTAAACAAATAAGTCTCCGGTGTCAGTCTGTCTTTCCATTTTCGCTGCAAATACTTCAAATATTCGCAAAATTCCTTCTTCATTTGGCTGTTCATATAGTAAGAACATTTGTTTTTGCCTTTGTTCTTGTCGTAATCCAAGCAAATCACATCTTTGATTTTGAGGTTGTCGGTAAAAACGTCCTTAATCTGCAAGTAGGCAAAATTGATGGAGCGCATACCGTTCAGGCTGCACAAAAACATCATGCGGATTTGTTCGGCATGCTTCATTCCGCTGATATAGGTCAGAATGTCCTTGATTTTCTTATCATCCACAAAAACGTCATTGGTCATCTTATTTTCCTTTCACAACCGCCTGATAAAACACTTTGTAACTCAACCCTTGGGTTAAAACCCCGATACCGCCTTGGCATTGCCAACCGTCCTGAAGATATACGTTCACGTATTCCACCAACTTGTCTATGCTTTCGCTGCAAATAACATCATATTCCATAACGTCCTCCTAGTATTCATCGGCATACATAACGGTCAAAACGCGATTAGTAACCGCAGGATCGGCAGCATCCGGTGAGGCAAATTCAAAATTGCGGTCATAGTAATCAATCTTCCAGAAAATATTTTTGCCCTTAAAATCAAAAGCCCCGAAATCGTGTTCACCATACGGATCATTGCCTTCGTTAAAATCTTTGAAAGTCCTCACTTTGTTAAGAATGGTGGTAACGTCCTGCGGCATATCAGTGAGAATACCGGCGGTTAAAACAAATGTCCCGAGCGAGGGATTAGCTCTGAAAGCATCGTTTAACGCGGCAATTCGGGCAGCATTACTCATCGTTCTTCTCCTCCAACAAACGGACACAGAGGTAATCGGTTAAGCCATCCTGTTCGGTGGCATAATCCCAAACGGTTTTGCCGTGTTTGTTTTTGATATTCGGATCGGTGCCGTTATCAATCATAAAATCCAAAACACGAAGTCGCATCATTGCCTGCGGATGTTTCACGACATAAACAAACGCGGTGTTGCCGAATTTATCCTGTGCGTTGATATTTGCTCCGGCCTTGAGCAAAACCGACAATGTCTGCGGCGAACTGCGGTGCTTGGCGGCAATGATAAATGGTGTTTCTTCATACTGATTGCGGGAGTTGACATCGCCGCCGGCTGCCAGAAATGTTTCAATCGCTTCAGGCTCATAAAATTCCCGACATGCCCACATAAAAGGCGTCCAACCGTGCTGGTTATAAGGAGCATTAACATCCGCGCCGGCATTGAGTTCGGCGTTAATCCGTTCCCAGTCCATGGCATAAAGCGCTTGCATTAAATTGTCGCTATCCATTTGAATCTCCATCAAAATCAACCAAGATTTAAAGATGGCACCCGGGTTACCATGCTGCGATTCTCAAGTCAAGCACTTTTTTTAACATTTTTTCATGTTAATGCTTTGATTCATCATCATTTATTTAAAATTCAACGGGTTGGGAAATGCAAAAAATCAATAAATATCCTTATAAAGCAGAAGGACTTAAAATGAAGGTATTGATTGAAACGATAACCAGCCGCAGGGGATATAAAAACTTTGCTGATGAGGCGGAATTGAACGACTTTCTGGCGCACAACCATAACAAAATCACCGGTTATCAGATTTTACTAGAAGATGATGACGGCTTAAATGAACAGCTGCAAAATGTTGCTAAACAATGTGAAATGTTGGAAAATCATCTTATTCAGCTGTTTTTTACTAAAGCCAATCAACATTCGGATTATAACAAACTTCTTTATGCAGCCGGTCGTCTTTGCGAAGCTGTTTCCGCTATAAAATCCTGCATAAAATAAAAAACAGAGCAGTATCTCTGGTTTTAACTTAATCGCTCCATCCCATTCGTTTGATAAATCGTCTTAAAGTTATCTTTTGAACGCCCATAATTCTGGCGATTTGGGCTTTGGGAACTTTTTTATCCAATAAATCTCTTATTCTTTTGGTATTTTTTGATAATTTTAGCTTTTTGCTTTCTGCTCCGAAAGGACGACCAAGTTTAACTCCTGCGGCTTTTTTAGCATCTAATGCTGTTTTTGTTCTTTGTGATATTAAATCCCTTTCAATTTGACTTGAAAGCCCAAAACCAAATGCTAAAATTTGTGATTGTAAGCTATTAGAAAAATTATAATTTTCTTTTATTGATACGACTTGACATTTTTTTGAAATTAAAGTTTGTAATATTAAAAAAATTTCTCCAACAGACCGAGAAAGGCGAGAAATTTCGCTACATATAAGGCAATCTCCCTCTTTTAATTCTTCCAGCAATTTTCCTAACTGTCGTTTTTTAAGTTCCTTTCTGCTGGAAATGCTTTCTTCAACCCATCTGTCTATTTTAAGGTTGTGCTTTTGGGCATATTGTTCAATTTCATATTCCTGATGTTCAAATGATTGTTTATCTGTGCTTTTTCTTATGTATGCGATTACTGACATCTTTTTCCCTTTTTATATATTTATCGGGAATTCAAAGAGTTAAGGTGAAATAGTGAGACACTTTTAATGAACAATAAAATCAACCCTTTTTTATGGTTATTCGTTTTATTTTCTTTCGCTCATTTCAAAAATATATAGTGGGTATGAATGTAAGGAAAACCAAGGGTTTCAGAGAGTTTTATATGAGAAAAATAATTTCTTTCAAAGAGATGGATATAAGTGGATACACAATTGTTGGTTTGTGTATCGTATAGAAAACACCTCTATTTTGAAAGAAATTCAAATGAGTAAATCCTGTGCTTTCTTTGGAAACAATTATAAGTGGAGAAGAGATGACATTATAGAAAAAGTAAAAGAGCAAGCTCTTCTGCTTATTGCCGAAGAGGGTGTAGATACTTTTTATGTCGGTTCAAAAGGTGCTTATGAGCGAGATGCTTATAATGCCGTTTTGCAAATAAAACAAAATAATTCCAACATCCGGATAGTCTTTGTTGCATCCAATATGAAAGAGGTTAATGACGGGGAAGGATATTTTGATAGTTTCATATATCCAGATAGAGCCGCTATTGGCTATAAGCGTTTGTGCATCGTCCATCGCAATAATTGGATAATAGAAAATACGAATTTTATTATTGCTTATAACCAACTGGAAGGTAGGGCTTTTGAAGTCTGCAAAAGAGCAAAAAATAAAGGTGTTACGGTAATTGAATTGGCTGAAAGAGAAGTTTTATAAGGATTGGAAACTATGAAACAAATTTATAAGAATGCAATCTGTTTTATGACATTAGGTATATTGTGCAGCTGTGATGCGGGAGTATTACCTAGAAATTTTAATGAAAAAGAAAAGGATGCATATTGTATTGGAGTGATAACTCATTTGTATTCTAATAATTTCGGCCAAGAGGGAGGCCTTAATCTTTTGACAAATTTATCTTTGGCGTGGGTTCGTAAATATAATGAAGTTAATGCAGTCAGTGCCAAGCAATATCTCGTTAAAGGTGTCAGTGATATACGGTATTATTGTTATGTAAATAATATCCAGGATAACTGTAACAGAATTACCAATGCTTGTAATCGGCAACTAGAAGATTTAACGCAAATAGCAGAACGATTTTAGATATTTTGATTTTAAAATAAACAATATCTAAAATAATTTTAAGGAACTTAATATGATTAATACAAAAGAATTAGATGGATTAGCTAGACTCAAGGAAAGGGGAATTATTACAGAAGAGCAATTTAGTAAGAAAAAGGCCAGTATCTTAAACGCACCAAAAATTAAAGTTTTTGATTTTTCCAGCCCTCTATTCAAACAAATAAAAAAATGTCTTGTCATTATTTTTATTATCTCTATTGCCGTTGGAGGAATATGGAAAGTAATAGCTATGTATGAGTATCATAAGAATAATAGTGTTCATACAACTTATTATAAGAATGGAAGAATTGAAAGTTCTATTCCATATAAAAATGGGAAAATAGATGGCATTGCTAAATGGTACTTTAATAACGGAAATTTGAAAAAGGTAATTCCATATACAAATGGAATAGCCAATGGTTCCGCTAAACTATATTACGACACAGGTAAAATAAAAAGAGAAAGCCAATATTATAATGGTAAAGAACACGGAATTGTTAAAATATATAATGAAGATGGTAAAATAGAAAAAGAGGCTGAATATAAAAATGGTTTTGAGACTCATTTAATTAGGGGAATGAAAAGAATAGAATACCCTGAGGGAGGATACTTAGATACAGAATATAAAGATGGAAGACAAAATGGTATTTTTAAATCCTATGATAAACAAGGAAGAATTATCATGGATGGAATTTTAGATGATGGATTTTCTGGAATAGTAAAAGAATATTACGACAATGGAAATATTAAAGCCGAATATGAACGAAAACATAATAAGATGGACGGATATTTTAAAATGTATCATGAAAATGGAACCATTTTTCAAGAATATAGTTATAAAGATGGGAAAGCAAATGGAAAAATTAAAGAATATTATGATGACGGCTCTATTTCGGTAGACGGTATTATAAAAAACAATAAGGGAAAAGGTACAAAATACTATAAAAATGGCAAAAAAGAAAAATTTGTCTTTGATGCTCCAAATCCATTTAAAAAAAGTAAAAATTGATTTTGAATTTAGTTTAATTTTTATAGGAAAACAAAATGATTACAGCGGAAGAATTAGAAAAACTTTTTGAACTAAAAGAAAAGGGTGTTATTACAGAAGAAGAATTTAATAAGAAAAGAGATGAATATCTTTCGGATGACAATACTTTTCTAACACAACGTATAAAACCAGTTAACAAAGTTTTGTTGGCAGGTATATTATGTATTATAGGTTTAGTTTCAATTATATATTTTACCTCTAATAAAAGCATAAATCAGAATGTAGGTAATGAATCTGGGCAAAATGGTTTTATTGCCAATATAGAATGCCGTTTTGGTATGATGGGCGGTAGTTATGCCGAAGTTCCATTTCAAAGCTGTGCAATGTATGGCGAAATTGTTGTAATTAATGGTAATTCAAGACACTCATATAGTAAATATCAAATTCCCGAAACTATTTATTTGTCACAACACTTTCAGATGGGTATTGATAATGCAAGTGATAAATTTACAACAATTGTAAAAATTATTGATAAAAAAACAAGAAATATTGTCGCTGTCAGAGAAGTCGGACCAAATTCATATGATATGATTCAAAATTGATAAGTGTCTTTATTTAAACAATCAAGGTATTTAAATTCTATAATTGTCTTCATTTTAGATTTTACCGACAGGTCAATATTTGCTAAAATGAATGTAAGTTTAACTTTTTGCTATGGATGGTTTATAAATCATTGCACCGTTATCAAGCAAAAGATTGGCAATATCGGGCTCTATACGCTCCAAGGCCAGCATTAATGCTGTTTTGCCCTGGCAATTAATCCAATTGACATCACAGCTCTTATCAATCAACATTTGCAGCACTGCTAATTTTGTTTCATTGTCCATATTTTCATTCAAAATCACAGACATAATAGCGTTGTAACCGAAAATATCCGTTCTGTTGATTTCGCTGCCCTGTGCAAGCAGATATTCTAAAGGCTCTTTATCGGAACAAAAGTAACAGGCAACCAGAAACAAACTGGCACGACGGCGGTTTATCGGCATATTGATATTAAAATTTTCCGATTTAAGCAATTCCTTTATTGAGTTAACATCATCAATATCAAGTTTATCTGTGCATTCTGTCTGATCAATCGGATTAACCGGCATATTTTGCAATCTCGTTTCCAGTTTCTTTATTTTCTCTTGTATTTCAGCTGCTTGGTCAATAGGGATAAATCTGGAGTAGCATTCGTTCTCTGAGTTATAAATCAACATAAAAATCTCCTTTGTCTTTTTGTTACAAAGATATTTATCCGGCAAATCGGTGATTTTTTAATTCGGAAAAACGGAATTTGCGAGATAAATATCTATGTAGCAAACAGCTATAAATCTCATCATATTAATTTGTCTTTAGAGGGAATGCCTTAAACTGCATTCCTTTTTTATTGAAAGAGCTAAACTCCTTTCAACTGATTTATTTTCTTTCTATTTTAAGAAAGAAACAAAGGAACTATTGTTAAATTCCGTCTATTATAATAGCTATTTTATTTTCTATTATAATACTATTATAAGCCTCTAAAATTGCTCTCAATCCCTTGCCACATAACACATTCCACAAGAAGCAAAGGCAATAACGGTTTCTGTTTCGGGAAATAACGATTTCCGACAGCGGAAATAACAGTTTCCACCAGTGGAAATAAAAGTTTCCGTTTCAAGAAAACCGGAAATAACGATTTCCAATACCTCAAACAGGTGGAAATAACGATTTTCGGCAGGGATTTTGTTCAAATGAAGATCAGGAGTTCTTCTTCAATAAATATTTGTGAGACAAATTTTTATGAGGAGAAAACATGAGCAAAAGCAAAGCTGAGCTATCCATAACCAAACGTTTGCTATTGGATTTTATTAAATACAAAACCAACAATAACCACACATTTTTCATGGGGAACGATAAAATTGCTGCCGCTCTCGGATTAACGGTTAATTCTGCCAAAGTGATGGTAAACGAACTGATCCGCGAGGGATACCTTCTAAAATCAACGGATATCCACGGCCGCAGAGTGCTAAACCTCTCCGGCAAACCATACTTAACCATTTCTTGCGTAGATTTAAGCAACATAGATAAACGCATCCTCGCCCAAGAAGTCCTAAACTACCAACGCGACGCCGAATACTACAAACAACAATACGAGCTAGAAAAAGCCAGGGCAGATAGACTAGCGGAGAAATTGGGAAAAATGAAATTAAAACAGCAATACAATCATTAATTATGCTATTTATGCATATAGTTCCAGAATTTATAAGCCACAAACTCAGCTTCTTTATCTAATTCTTCGAGATTAGACGATGTATTATAAATTATAAAGTCTAGTTTTTTTATAAACCACAGTATTAAATTTAATAACTTTTGCATTTTATTAATTGGTGGCATAAATATATTTGTAGTCATTATACTATGAACACATAGATTTCTTTTTTCTTTAAGAAACATAAAAGCAGGGCTATTTCCCAAGAATGTCCATAATTTACACCATCGGTGTCTTACCAATTCAATAACTTCAAGACACCGTTGTTGAGCTTCTTGGGCATTTTCTAATTTGCGTTTTTCCATATATTCTTCTATATACGCAAATTCTTCTGAGGAACCACACCAATGTCGTTCTATTGATATGCTATCATTATAATGTTTTTGAATAAAAAAATCTTTATTGTTGTATACTTGCCCGATAATATAATCTAAATTAGCTGTTTTATCAGCTTTGTTAGGTTCTAAGATTTTTCTGGTTTCAATAATGCATCTTAAATAAACTGATTCTCTGCAAATATTAAAGATATTTCCTTCTTTTGTTTTATTAAATATAGAAACACAAACATTAGATGTTGTTAAAGTTAATAAGGCCCAAGAAGCTACTAACCTGTTGATTTTTACTTGGTTAAAATTGTCCTCTATATTTTTAATATTTTCATTCAACTTTTAACTTCCTAAAATTTTATTGCTCATTTGCGAAAGATAAGTTTATTTCATCTGTAATATATTATTTCAAAAACTCTTTATAGATTTCTGAAACATTTTTCAGAGCTTATCAATAGTATCGTCTGTCATTTTCCATTATCCTGATTTTGCTGTAAAATGACTGTATTATTTGAACCGGAAACATTTATGGTGGCTTTTTGCTTTTGATATTTAATTACATAATTGATTACAATACCACCACCTATACACAGAGATATTATACTTATTATCCATTTTTTCCAATTAACGCGTCTCCACCAACTTTGTATTTTTTTTAGTTCAGCATTTCCCTTTAATGTAAGAAAGTCATCTCCATGAAGAGAAAAGCTTATTCCAGATCCAAAGTGGATTTTAAAATTAAACAATTTATAACTATCTAATTCTTCATAAATCTCACGAAAATTATCACGACCTATAAATTCAGCATATGTATCTAATAATTGGGTATCTTTATATGAAGCAACAACTAAAAAATCTTTTTTAATTTTCACCGCATTAATTGGTATAGCCATTTTTTTGTTATTAAGCAAATTACATAGATTATACAAATTTTGTAATTTTTCATATTGAGGAGTGAAGTTTATGCAGTTGCCATTATGCTCTTCTTGAAAATCGTTGCATAAACCTTTGGGTTCAATAAATTGTGATAAGTGGTTGCTTTCAAGAAAATTTATTACCTTTCGATCCCATTTTTTATACTTTGCTTTATTTACATCTAAAATTATTTTTTTTCCATGATTACCAGACAAGCTCCAAGCGCCCTCTTGTATTTCTCTTGATGCTTTATTTTCATCAAGTTCCTTTCCTTCATCAACAAGTGTTTTCAGTATATTTAAATTATTCATTATCACAGTTCCAAATAGATTTAATCTTATCTGAAATCTTTTGTTTGTTGATTTCTATCAGCTTTTTGCAAGCATCAACGTATTGTTCTTCTTGTTCTATTTGTGCAACAATAGCTTTTTGCTCTTCAAGAGAAGGAAGGTATATGTTCAATATCTTCAACTCTTCTCTATTGAATAGACCGTTAACCATCTGCCTCATATATTGTTCATACACGCCATCTATTCTGTTTTTATTAAGTACATACCATAGATACTTAGAGTCTAAAATTGATTGTTTTACTCTTATACCTAATAAAAATGAACCAAATATAGCTTTTTCATCTAAATGATAATACGCAGTCTTTCCAACTAAATTTCTACTACCATTTCTCCAATTAAATAATAAATCTCCTTTTTGGGCATAATTAACAGATTTTTTTCCAATATTAACCCTGTCATAATGTCCTATAATTCTTCCATCTTCTGAGATATTTGCTATTGATAAAATCGGTATTCCATTATCATCTAAATTATCTTTTATTGCCAATGTTATTCCACTAATGAAATTTACACAATCTCCCAATTTCACTTTTTCCCATTCTGGGTTGATTTTGAATGTTGGTTTCCAGTTATCAACAACCTTTTGAGCTCCATCTATGATGGTTTGGTATTGGTCTAATTCCTTAACAATCTCTTCTTGAACAGATAAAGGAGGAAGAGGGATTTCTATATTATTAAACAATGGTTTCGTAATATGTGTCATAGTATTACCATGTGTTAATAATTTAATTTTTTCTATTATAATATCTTTAAGATAATAAAAATACATTTTAGATATTTTATCACTACACTTTACCTTAAAAATATGTTGGTTCAATATAGCATCTTCTTCAGATTGCCAAATATAAAATCCTATAGTTGCAGACCAAGAAATTAACAAATCGTTTTTTTTGACGATATATTTTTCAGGTATATCCTGTCTATCAGTATAGTTAAAATCTTTTGAAGTCTCGGTAAGATTTTGTATTCTTATAATTTTTCTTCCTGAGTTTCTCCAATCTTCAGGTTTAAATGCAAAACCATTTATATATTCAGCAACATCACCTAACTTAACCATTTCATATTGGCAATTTGCAAAATCTTGAGCTTGCTGATACCTAGCAGCAGAAAGGTTGTATTCTCCGTCTTCGGCTAGATTTTCTTTAGAAACGATAGTAATGTTTTTTGATTTGGTTAATTCTTCAGGTATCGTTTCTGTTCCGATAGATTTTTGCCACAGTTGTAGCAATTTTAGAGCTTCCGGTAAATCATTATCTTTGATTTCACGGCGTTGAGCTCCTAAATCATACCCGTCATTTTCTACTTTTACAAAAAGGATATCTTTGGTTTTCTTTGCTAACTCTCTATCAAAAAACAAAATAGATGTCTTAACACCTGAATAAGGGTTGAAGACACCACTTGGCAAGCTGACAACAGCATAAAGATAATTATCTTCTATCATCATTTTGCGCAATGCTTTATATGCCGTTGCGGATTGGAATATAATTCCTTCCGGAACAACAAAACCTGCTTTACCTTTTAAGTTTAGGTGTTCCATCATATAATCAACAAACAAAACTTCTGCACGATTAGCTTTAACTCCAAATTTATTATGTGGCTGAATGCCTCCCTTTGGTGTCATAAAAGGCGGATTCGCCAAAATGATATCAAATTTATCATTCCAACGCTCTTCGGAACTTAAAGTGTCATATTCATAGATTTTCGGCTGTGGAAACTGGTGTAAAAACAGATTTACTGATGCCAATTTAACCATATCTGGTGAGATATCGTAACCAACGATATTTTCCATTAACTTCTGATGCTGTGCTGGTGTTAAAGGTTTTTTAGCGTTTATAGCCTGTCTTATGATGTGTTTGTAAGCAGAGATTAAAAATCCTGCTGTTCCACAGGCCGGATCCAGAATAGTATCTGTTTTGCTTGGATTGACGACATCAACGATAAAATCTATAATATGCCTCGGAGTACGAAATTGCCCGGCATCTCCTTGCGAGCCCATAATAGACAGCAAATATTCAAAAGCATTTCCCAGATTTTCTGAATTGTTGTAAGAAAAACCATCAATTTCATTTAGAAACAGGCTTAAAGTAGCACCATCCCGAAAAGGCAAAAAAGCCCCTTTAAAAATTTTGCGAAAGAGTTCAGGGATTTGTTTTGCTACTTGCAATCTATCCAGAGCTTCAGCATATAAAGAAATACGTTCCCAATTGTTGAGTTTGGAAGAAAGGACTTTACTCCATGCATAAGGTTCCAGATCATCGGTAAAAAATATCCGATTACCACCCATCTCAATATTTTGCATATCCATATCATCCATAAATTTATAAATCATGGCTATGGTGATAAGCTCAACTTGGCTTTGCGGGTTTGGTACTTTTCCCACTAAAATATCTCTGGCTGTATCTATCTTGGTTTTAGTGGTTTTATCTAGCATAATAGTCCCCTACATATATGTGTTTAAGTTAATATTTTCCTTAATATATGTAGGCAGTATATCTTTGTAATCCTTAAGATTTAGATAATCTTGGACTGAAAAACCAGCATAAAAATTAAGCTGAGGGAAAGTTTTAGTATCAATAATTTCTCTAAATCTACTATCTGCCGTATATGCCTTAATAAAGTTTTTGATATATGGAACTGCTTCAGGTTTTGGTTTGTAAATAGAGATAAACTTATCACATTCGTCTTCGAGCAAATCATCTTTGTTTTTAAAACCATCTATAAAACCGAATATTTTTTCCAATACTTCACGCCAAGTTACACGGCGATCTAAATTTTGAGATTTTTTGATTTTTTCCAGATTCATATATAAATCAGGCTGATTTTCGTATTTTTCTTTGATTATTGCAATAGCTCTATCCCAATTTTCATTATCTACAGCTGATTTAATATCTTGGTCAGATTTGATGGTTTCCTCAGCTTTTTGGAAGAATTCGCGGTCAATTCGCATTCCTTCCAGTCCGACAGGTTTTATTTCAAGTGTTTTGACCAAGTCTTCAACATCAACAATGTATTCATCTAATGGTGTCGCAACAATACCTTCTGCACCATTTTTAGCACTATGAAGAGGTGGAAGTTTTAACTCCTCATCATAATTAAATTCTTCATCAAAATATTGACAGTTAGCAAAGAAATCAAAAAATTTAAATTGTGTCTTTTCTATTGATGTTGTTTGTTTATTTTCATCTGTGTACTTAAAAGTATGTTTTCTAGTGCCGCGCCCTTTGATTTGTACAAAGTCAGTTGGTGAAAACACCGGACGCATTAAAGCAATATTCAAAATATCCGAGCAATCATAACCGGTAGTCATCATACCAACTGTTACACAAACACGCGTTTTACTTGTTTCATAGCCGGCCATAAAGCGACTACGACCATGGAGTTTATCGTTGGCGAAATCTATGGTTGATTGTTGAGCATCCATTACGTTTGAAGTAATTTGCACAGCAAAATCGGAATTATACATTCCGGGAAAAGCTTTATCTGCCATTTCATTGAGTATTTGCACCAATTTCGCGCAATGGTTTTGGCTGACACCAAAGACCAAACTTTTACCAATTTCACCGGAGATTGGATCTCTTAAAGCGTTTTCAAGAAAGGTCCTGCAAAATACCGCATTTGTTTTCTCTGAAAAGAATTTCTTTTCAAAATCTCGTTGGTACATTGATTCTGTGATTTCATCGCCGTATTCATTTGTAGAGACGACAGCATATCCTTTTTCAGATAATAAATCCGTTGTTACTTCTGTACGAGCATCTACAATGACAGGATTAACTAAATAACCTTCCTTTACTCCATCAACAAGTGAATATCTAAAAGTAGGTTCTCCACTCTCACAGCCAAAAGTTTTATACGTGTCAAGTAAAATGCGACGTTCCAACGATTTAGGATCTTGCATTTTTAACTTGTCAACATTAACGTTTTTAATATAATCTTTTGGTGTCGCTGTTAAACCAAGTTTGTAACCAATAAAATACTCAAATACAGCACGAGAATTTCCACCAATGCACCTATGCGCTTCATCTGATATTAATAAATCAAAATCTGTTGGCGAAAACTTTCTATATTTATTATCTACAAGTAAACTCTGAATGGTCGTAATAACAATTTGTGCTTTTTTCCAATCGCTTTTACTTTGTTTATAAATAACAGATGTATAGGCATTTAAATAAGAATCAAAGTTTTTCTTTGCTTGATTTTCAAGTTCTAACCTGTCAACTAAAAATAAAACTCTCTTAGCATTTTCGGTAGAGAGAAACAATTTTATCAAAGCCCCGGCCGTTAATGTCTTTCCTAAACCGGTCGCCATTTCGAGTAAGAATCTATCTTGTCCTGCGTTAACGGCCTTTTGAACAGCTTTGACGGCATCAATCTGATAAGGACGTAAAATGCGATAACCATTATTCCAGCAGTAGGCCATTCTTGTTTTAGTGTCTTGGTATTCCGGTTCTTCCAAAAGATTTGGATTCTTCAATAATGCTACATATTCAGGGATAATCTCTACAGAAGTTAAATTTTTGGGATTGGGTTTGAATTCTTTTTTATGCTCAAGAGATTCTTGAGAGGGCATGGAGGTAATAACTTGGGGATTACCACTTTTAATATCCCAAAGATAATGGATTTGGCTGTTTGATAAAATAACAAAGCGAATACCTTGGGCTTCGGCGTATGCACGAGCCTGATCTTTTGCTGACAATGGATTGATACTATCCTTTTTTGCCTCTAATACACAAAGCGGAAAGTTATGGCTATCTAGTAAAAGGTAATCTATAGCTCCTTTGCGTTCATGCTCATTGCGTCTTACTTTTGTAACTGTTTCTAAATCTACATTTTTGCGGCCATTTTCATTATCACATAATCGCCAACCAGCTTCCTCTAACATCTTGTTGATTTTTATTCTTGCTTCTGCTTCAGTTCCAGACATATCAAATTCCAATAGGCTTAAGTTAACAATGCTTTGAGCCTAAAGCAAATCGTCTTGAAATTCAACAAGAATCTAAAGTTATTGCTTTATTGTATTAGCGTGATATCATCTTCAATATAATGGTAGGATAATATGGAAATGGATAAAAAAACAACATTAACTAAAGCTATTCCAGATTTAATGGATGCTTGGAAAAAATACAAAAAAGGACTAGATGGTATTAAAATAACAAATTGGTGCGTTTCTAGCGATTACTGCTTTGGTGATAAAAATAAATTAGACACTGCAACTTTTTCCATATTTCCTTTTGATTGCATGCCTACTATTTACAAAGAAATAAACAATTTTTTGCCTCGAGATATTAAAAATGTTACATATTTTTCAGAAATAGAACTCAATTATATTAAAACATCTAAATATTTCTTCAGCATTAGTATTATTGTGAATAATATAAAATATACTTTTAATCGGAATAAAGTCTTCAAGCATCTATCTGAATTACTTCAAATAAAAGAAACAGAACTTCCCCAAGAAATACCAATAAGCGATTTTCAAAAAAGTCGTAGGAAATTGACTACATTTTATAACTATATAAAACAAAAAAGCTATAATCACAAATTAATGGCAGAAATACAATTTGTAGCCCAAACTGTTAGCTCTATTATAGAATTCTTGCTTATAAAAGAAAAAGGAAAAATTGTTGGCTGGTGTTCTGATAGAGGACATATAACATCCTTTAATGAGGGAATTATTTTTAATCTTGTTCAAAGCTATGTTCATCAATATATAAAAGGTAGAATTTCTAAATACCAATTAGCATTTCCACCAGAATTAAAAGAAAAACATAAAGCTTTTTTAGGTGACAATTTCATTAGAGTTCCAGATATCTTAACCGGAGCAATGTCATCATTAGTCATGACAGACAAAGGATTAACAGTACAGAAAGCTAAACATGGATCTCTTATAGGGCATTGTATTGTTGACAATCCTCATATTATAATCCTAGTTTGTGATTGCTTAGAAAATGATAAAACTTTCTGGCAACGAGCTTTTTTTGAAAGTATTGATAAAAGTCCTATACTTAAATATAGTAAAGAATTGCTTGAACAATTCAAGAATCAAATGAATGAATTAAAAGAATAATATTTATCTCTTACTTCCCCTCGATTTCTTTTGCCAGTTTATTAACCAAATCCATATCCCTGCTTTTGTAGGCTTCAAGGAGGGGGAGGTAGTAGCGGGAGCTTTTGCCTTCGCCGATGTAGGGAATGCGGCGGATGCCGTCGGCCTTATCTTCTTTGCGCATGGCGAGCAAGGTGGCATATGAAATGCCTAAAAATGCTGCCGTTTGCTTGATATTGAGCCAGTTTGAACGCGCGGCAATATCAAACTCGTCTTTGTTTATTTTGGTATCAATACCGTCTGCGCCGACGTTTTGTTCGTAAAACTTGGCTTCCTTAGTGTATCCGCTTTTGTTTAAGCTGGTGAGAAAGCTCTTAAATCCGTCTTTAGCCGTCTGGGTGATAAACGGCGCAAAGCTTAAATTTTGTATTTTGACTTCCGGTTTGAATTGTGTATCCTTAAAGCTGACCTCGCGGAAGAAGGTCAGATATTCCAGCACGCTCTTTTCCGGAACAATACTCTCGTCAAAATTCACTATTCCCTTAAACAGACAGTTCCTGATTTCCAGATGATACAAACCTACGTTACCGCTGCCGTTAAATCGCCGCATATTGAGCCGGCTGTTCTCATTAAACACGCAGCGGTCAATTTCTACCGGAATGCGGGCATCTATCTCGTCAAAGTTCAGGCTGCCGTTAAAAACACAATTGTTAAATTCTATCGGTGCATCCGGTGTTTCGCTTCGCAAGCGCACATTGTAGGCTTCTTCAAACACGCAGTCATAAAATCCGACACCCGCCGGCGGAAAGTCAATTCCGTCATTAACGCCGAAACGGCAGCCGATAAAATACAAAACGCTGATATACGGCGAGCTGGTTGCGCTGAATAAAGCACCGGCCGCAACCACATCGCCGAAGTCAAAACCCTTAAAACAAAGCCCGACCAGACTTCCTTGCAAAAATACCTTAATGTTTTTAAGTTCCCGCCGGATTGGTAATGTTTCATTGCCGGGTATCAGGTTATTGATGGCCGGCACGATGTCTTCTTCAAAATTATAATCATACGGAACGTACTCTTTCCCGTCCTCGCTGATATACTGCAAAATCTCGCCTTTTGCCTGGAAAAGTCCCTGTTTGAAATTAAAATGCACCATGCGTCCTCAACAATTCCTACTTTCTTTTTTGCTAGGATAATCGCAAACAAGTTTAATTTCATTTAATAAAATCATGCCGATTCTGCGATTCTTTTGCTGATTAAAACAAAATTATCCGGTTTTAAGCAAAATCTTACAAAACTTTTTACCCCGCTATATCCACACATATCCATTTAAATACATTTAAAACCGAGTTTCGAGAAAAACCTTGAAAAACAATCTGTTGACTTGCGTTTTGTTTTTCTCTCATACTAACCGTGTCAGGCAGCGATGCCATAATTTAACCATTAAACCGAAAGGAAAATAAAATGACCATATTAACTTACATTATTGCTTCTTTGCTGAAAAAATATCGTTTCCAAAAAGATGCCGAAAACTTAAAAAATCTTCTTAATGCCGCCCGGTTTGCCTGCTAGGAGAAAAGTCATGCATTACCGACTGGTTGCCAAAACCGCTGATTTTACACCGGAAGAATTGCTCAATAAATTGCAGGGATTTATGCCGGTGGCAGACGAAGCGGTTCATCAATACGGGTGTTGGAAACTTGCACGTTATGCCGATTTTGTAGCATTTGCCACAGAAGAGGGCATTGATATCGATGAAGCCCGGACCGTTGATGAACAGGACGGAATTTTACGTCAACACGGGTTTGCTTTTGGAGATGATCACAAAATCTATGAAAAAGTATCAACCCATTTTGACAGCTTTGTCATCAAAGGCATCAGACGCTATAAAGATGTCATTGCTGACCCGCGCGGTGTTTATGCCTTTATTTCCACGGCCGGAGATTTTTATTACGTAACTGAAAAGCGCTGTCCGTTTGCCGCCGATGATGTGGTTTATGTGACAGACTGCCATAATTAACTGATTTTCTAACAAAATTAAACATTTAACCTCAATGGCTCGGAGGAGATACCAAAGCGCCATTAAGACATTATTATGCTCTTTTTTTAACGAAAACCCTACTTTTGAAAGGAAAATTAAAATGAAAAACTTTTTGGAAAAATATAACGCTTTTAAGATTGAAACCTCAAAAGACGAAGGCAAGCTGACCTTGGAAACGGCCAAAGAACGGATTTTGAAACTGTTGACCGATAATATCAGAAACTTCAAGGAAGACAGCTGGAATTTGCAAAACCGCATGAACAAGCTGATTATTGATACGGAAAAGAATTCAATCTTTACGCTTCGTTTGGGCGGTAAACGCATTGTCCGCTATTCTCTGGATTTGCTGGATACTCAGCAGAAAATAAGCTTTCTGTTTGATTTTTACAACAGTGTTGAGACCGGCGAGTTTAATGAGGACATTACCGACTTTCTGGCCAAAGAGATTGATAATGCCGCGGTGCGCAAAAAAGAAGCCAATGAGCGCCGGAAAAATAAGAAAAAAGCCGAACGCGAGCAAAAAGCCAAGGAAAGACAGGAAGAATATGCCCGAAAAGTAGAGGAAACAAGGCAGAGAACGCTTGCCGCCGCTGAGCCGATGCTTCATGAAATGTACATACAATCTGAAGCTGCCCGCCAAAACGAACAGAATCAATATGTTTCTGAACGGGGTTAATTAAAAGTGTCCGGGGCTTATCAAAAATAAGCCCCTTTTGTAATAAAACCAGGACAAAACAATATATTAGATTGAGTTTGATTAAGGGAAAGATAAAATGACAATAAGTTTAACTGAAGCATTGAGAAACATTGCATTCGTCCCCAAAACCGAGGAAGAACTGAAACAAGGTGTTCGCAACCTGATGGGTTTTGCAAGATGTATGTTATCAATCAAACAGGAGATTAAAGAAAATGAAAGCCGTCATACTGACACGTGTATCAACCAAAATGCAGGAAGAGCGATTGAGCCTGCGAGCTCAAAGTAAGCGTTTGGAAGAATATGCCGAAAGAAGGGAGCTTGATGTTATCAAGCGCTTTGAAATTATTGAAAGTTCCACCCGCGGCGAACGTAAGCGTTTTATGGAAATGATAAATTTTTGCAAGAAACAAAAGGAAACCATAGCGATTGTGGCCGATACGGTTGACAGGGTGCAAAGAAGTTTCAAAGAAAGCGTGCTTCTTGATGAACTGATGCGCCAAGACAAGATTGAACTGCATTTTTATCGTGAAGGGATGATATTAAACAGCAAATCCACCTCGGCCGATATCATGCGTTGGAACTTCTCGGTCATGGGAGCCAAAGCTTATGTCTTGCAACTTTCGGAGAATGTCCGCCGTTCTACGGAGTTGAAAACCAAAAACGGGGAAAGATGCGGCGTAGCGCCGCTCGGGTATGAAAATTATGTTGATGAACGGGGCAAACATAATATTCGCCTCAAAGAACCGGAAGCCGGTATCATCAAGCAAATATTTGAACTTTATGCTCTCGGTAAGATGAGCATATTGGAAGCCGTACATTTTGCCGATTTAATGGGACTTAAGACCAGAGCCGGTAAAAAACTGGTCAATTCCAGTATCTATTATATATTGGACAATCCTTTTTATTACGGCGAGATGAAAACCAAAAGAGGCATTATCAAACATGTTTATCCGCCGCTGATTTCGCAAGAGCTTTGGGAGCAATGCCAAAAGCAAAAAGCTTTGAACAATCATAACGGCGCGGGGCTGAAATACAGCCAAAAGCCTTTTGTGCTGAGAGGCTTAATCACCTGCGGAAGAACGGGAAGGGTTTGTCCCTGCGAAGACCAACTGAGAAGAAAATACTATTCGTGGGTAGTTTGTTACACCAAAACCGGGCAGAGACGATACATCCCGGAACAAGATGTTTTAAGTGCAATAGGAACCGTCTTAAACCGTATCAAAATACCGAATTCCCTAATAAATCCGTTGTATGAAGAGATTAAAAATGCTGAAATTTCAGAAAAACAATATTGTCAGCAGGAAATCGGAAAACTGAGACAGGAACAGGAGAAAATGAAGGCAAAATTGGATAATTTGTTTGATTTGCGTTTGGACGGAGAGCTTGACCGAGAAACATTTGAAACCAAGCGTAATGAAATTCAACTCAAAATCGACCGTATGGGAAGAAAGATTAAAACCTATGAAAAGACGGGAAATTCCTTCACTTCAACGATATCAGACCTCATAAATCTTGCGTCGCAGGCCGGAAGAGTGTTTGCCAAATCCGATAATCTTGAGCTGAAGCACCTGTTGTTAAAATTTGTTTTTAAGGAAATGATATTAACGGAAGGAGAATTGACATATGAGCTGAATTTTCCGTTCAGCGAGTTCGAAAAAGCGTATTTTTACGAAAAAAGAAGCAAATTTTTACAAGGCTCGCAACTCGAGGAAAACCAAGGCCTTGAGGATAATAAAACGGATGAAAACGCAAAATCGTTCGGACCGAAAATTGCTTTTAAAAATCAAAGAGTTACGTCAAAAAACGCAACTCTTCTCCAGTCTGGCTGGGGTGGCTGGATTCGAACCAACGAATGTCGGCACCAAAAGCCGATGCCTTACCACTTGGCGACACCCCAACATTATAGTGAAAAATGTCCGCATAAACGAACAAAAATACTTTTATACTAAAAAAATATAAAAGCAAGCATTTTTTTCTATTGTTAAAAATTTTTGAATAAATGGTATGCGTAGAATAAAGTTATATAAATCATTTGACTTATGACACATGTTATGCAACTATCAAATTTAAGTAATATGAATAGGTAAAAAGGTGGG
>ULXU01021826.1_pt1 | contig 21678 bp, 19 predicted proteins | sample 1961521 | NCBI WGS metagenome assembly ULXU01 (sample SAMEA4835845, study PRJEB28245) | human gut metagenome | biome: gut microbiome; material: fecal sample | place: Denmark | collected 2008
TCACACATCCTGTCTCTCAAAATCGATTCATTTTAACATTACTATAATTATTTTGTCAATTACTTTTGATCAGTTTCTCATTCTTCTTGTTTTTTGCCATTTTCACGACAACAAACCCAAAGGCATTCCGCACTCCGGGACCGGCGAAAAAGATCTGCCAGCACAGTGCCATGGGAAAGTTCTGGACGGTCTTCTGCAGCCACAGAGCGATGATCTGATTGCCGGGATGCATGAAGAGGCAGGTGGCAATAAAACTCATCACCGGGCACATCAGGCATACGATCATGGAAGAGATCGCCAGTGTGATAAAAATAGGCTTATCCTCCTGGGATACCATACGGAATGCCAGCTTCTGGGACAGCTTTTCCACGACAAAGTACTCCAGAATACAGGCGATGGGCCACATGATGGGAATCTCGTGGAACGCTAACAGGAAGACCTCGTTGGTCATTCCTCCCTTGTCCAGTGCGATATTGTAGCAGACCATGGCGTACACCATAACGAACGCCATGATCAGGGTGAAAATAATGTTCTGTAATTTTGTTTTCGGCATAATTGGATGCCCTCCTTTTCTATGTATGAGGTTTTTACTCCTATTCAGCAACTCCATTCGCAAAATCGCATCTTCGATGCTTTCCTTTTGCTCATGTAGTTACTTCGTCATATAAACAATCACACTCGTTCTTACAAATGCAAGCATTTGACGTCCGATTGTGATGTTTATCTGACTCTGAATAGGGCGCAAAAAGACACATGTGTGTTGTTCGTTAATCAGTGAGCAGTGCGCACATGTGTCGTTTCCAATTCTTACCTAAAGTCTTTATGCTGTTTTACTATTTTGCAACGGTGAGATTTTATCACATAGATTTCGGAAAAGTCAATATGAAATAATGGATTTTTTCTTCCGCGGCTTCCTTCGGCTGTTCCCGGGATCTTGCGCCGTTTTCTTTGCCGTTCTATCTTAGATACAGATGGAAGGGGAAAAATGTTGCAAGGTGTTTAAATAAAGAAAAACGCAAACGGGACTGTCCTTTCGGGCAGTCCCTGAAGAGAAAAAGAGAAACCAAAATAGTTTGGATAAAAGCAATTTAATTCTGAACATTGAATGCGCCCATGCCGGGATATACGGCTGCGGCACCCAGTTCTTCCTCAATACGAAGTAACTGGTTGTATTTTGCCACACGCTCGGTTCTACTGGGAGCACCGGTCTTGATCTGGCAGGTGTTCAGTGCCACTGCCAGGTCAGCAATGGTGGTGTCCTCGGTCTCACCGGAACGATGGGAGGAGATAGCGGTATAGCCTGCCTTGTGTGCCATCTTGATGGCTTCCAGCGTCTCGGATACGGATCCGATCTGGTTTAACTTGATGAGGATGGAGTTGCCACAGCCAAGGGAGATTCCCTTTGCCAGTCTCTCGGTATTGGTTACGAAGAGATCATCACCGACCAGCTGTACCTTGTCACCCAGTTCTGCAGTCAGCTTCTTCCAGCCTTCCCAGTCTTCCTCGTCCAGTGCATCTTCTATCGAAATGATGGGGTATTTCTCCACCAGTTTCTTCCAATGTGCGATCAGTTCTTCGGAGGTAAATACGGTGCCTGCCTTGGGCAGCTTGTATTCGCCGACCTTGCCGGTCTTCCATTCGCTGGAAGCGGCATCCATTGCGATCTTGAAGTCCTTGCCGGGCTCATAGCCTGCTTTCTTCACAGCCTCTAAAATCGTCTCGATAGCTTCTTCGTCAGACTTTAATGCCGGTGCGAAACCACCTTCATCACCTACGGAGGTAGCCAGTCCTCTGTCCTTTAAGATAGAAGCCAGAGCATGGAATACTTCAGCGCACCATCTTAAGCATTCCTTGAAGGAAGGCGCACCTACGGGCATGATCATGAATTCCTGTACATCCAGTCCGGAAGAAAGCGCATGACAGCCGCCGTTGATAATGTTCATCATGGGAACCGGAAGTCTGTTACCGGAGATACCTCCTAAAAAGCGATACAGGGGAATATCCAGGGAAATCGCTGCGGCTCTCGCACTGGCAATGGATACTGCCAGGATCGCATTGGCTCCCAGTCTGGATTTATCCTTGGTTCCGTCCGTATCGATCATTGCCTTATCAATGGCATAAATATCCGAAGCATCCATTCCCTGCAATGTCTCGTTGATTATGGCGTTAATGTTCTCTACCGCCTTCTGTACACCCTTGCCCAAATATCGGCTCTTGTCTCCGTCTCTTAACTCCAGTGCTTCGAATTCACCGGTGGACGCTCCGCTGGGAGCCATACCACGACCGATCGTACCATCTACCAGAGTCACCTCTGCTTCTACGGTAGGATTACCTCTGGAATCCAGAATCTCTCGTCCAATGACTTTTTCAATCTCTAAATAGTTCATCTTGTTCTTCTCCTTTATCCTCTATTCTAAACTTTTTATTCCCAAACCTTCTCTTTCGTGAATCCCTGATCCCTGTGTATAAGGGCTGAAAAACTCCTCCCGGAAGATAATCTCCCGGCAGTCTGCGGATTCAGCAGCTCCGTTTCCTCTGAGGAGTTTCACATGATTCACTCATTAGTTAGTTGCACCTAACTCTTGAATTATTATATCGGGCTTTTTGAAAAATAGCAATAGGTTTTAATGAGAGGATTTCTCAATGAAAAAGCCGGGAATATTTTTCATTTTTTAGTTAATATTGATTTTAGTGAAATATTTTTATTATTTTCCTCTTTTTCTAAATTTGTATTCCTTTAAAACTAAAATATAGTAAAATAGAGTTCATCAAATCTTAAAAGAAAAACATTTAAATATGCTGCATCTGCGGCAGAATGCGAGGCAATATGAGGAGTTTCGGTGAGATTCTTGCATCCCTGCGGGAAGAACGGGGAATCTATCAGAAAGAACTGGCTGCCATACTGAAAGTTTCCGTGGGCACCATTTCGAATTATGAAAACAATATCCATTTTCCGGATCAGGAGGCATTGATACAATTGGCTGACTTCTTCGGAGTATCGACCGACTATCTGTTGGGACGCACTCCTTACCGTTATCGTCTGGATGTTCTGAATCAGCAATTTGCACCTGATGTCACCGTTGCCGGTCTGGTGGATATCCTGCAGCATTTTAATTCCAAAAACGCTGCCTCCCTGCTTGATTATATTGATCTGCTGCAACTAAGACAAAGGGCAGAATCCTCACAGGAAGACTCTGCCACTGATTAAATCTGTTTATTCTGCTGACTCATTACCTGGTAGACAGGAACTGCTGCTCCCGGATGGCCGTCTGGTCGTCCGGGTAATTTTGTAAATAGGCCTTCAGCAGCACCGATGCCTTCTGATAATCTTCCAGATATTCATATGCCACAATTTCATTAAAGGATAAGGTCTGCATCAGGCTGTTTCCTTCGATCTGTTTTCCGGCCTGGAATGCTTCAAGAGCCTTCTGATATTCCTTTTTAGCCATTTCACACAGCCCCAGCTGATTGTAGATTTCTGCATCCGGTCCCTGTTTGGAAAGATAATTGCTATATACACTGGATGCATAATTGTAATCACCGGTTGCCTCATAAGCTCTGCCCAGGTACAGATAGCTGTCCGCACCGCCCTTATCCTTCGCCTCTTCCAGCGCCAGATAAGCCTTCTGATATTCTCCCAGATAGTAATAAATCCGCCCGCTGTCGTAGGCATCCAGCTGTTTTGCCGTATCTAATACATTCTGCAGATATTCCTGTCCCACTTCCCGGTAACCATACTCCGCAAGGACTTCATAGATTTGTATCAACCGGTCATAATTTTTCGGATCCATGGAAATGGCCTGATCGAAATCCGCCTTAGCACTGTCATAATCTCCAATCTCCAGTTCTGTGGAGCCTCTGAGAAAATAAGCATCCTTTTCTTCCGGTTTCAGCCCCAGAATGGCATCATATACTTTTTTAGCTTCCGCCGGCTGACCATTCTTGGTATATGCAGCCGCCAGATAGTAGTTCATATCATAATCCACGTTCTGGACCCAGCCGCTGCTCAGTTCCAGCGCTTGCGTAAAGTACTGTACAGCCTGCTCGTAATCTGTCAGTCCCATGCTGGCGATCCCTCTGCCTCTTGCGATCAGCCGGCTGTTCTCCTTCTGCGCTTCCGCTTCATCAAAGACACCCAGTGCCCCCTGATAATCCAGTGCTTCCACCAGCTGCATTCCTTCTGCGATCCTGGTCGTATCATTTCCGCAGCCTGTCAGCATGCTCATCAACAGACAGCCCACTCCTGCCGTCATAACTATCCCTTGTATTTTTCCCATGCTTTCCTCCACGGTCTTCTATCTCTCAGCACTCAAAGTATTTACGCTGCCGGCAAATGATTACTGTTCCAGCTGAGAAGTACAGTGCGGACATCTCGTTGCGTCAATGGCGATCTCGCTCTTACAGAACGGGCATTTCTTCGTCGTAGGTGCTTCCGGAGTCTCCTCTTTGTGGTGCAGGGTGTCTCCAAGCTTGTTGATGAATTTTACCAGGCAGAAGATCACAAATGCCGTGATCAGGAAATTGATGACTGCTGTGATAAAATTACCGTACATCAGCACCGGTGCCGTCTCACTGCTGCCCAGTTTTACATACAGATTCGAAAAATCAGTACCGCCGAAGATTGCCAGAACCGGAGTAAGGATATCCTGATTCAGAGAAGTAACGATAGCGGTAAATGCACCGCCGACGATCACGCCGACTGCCATATCCATTACATTTCCTCTCAAAATAAACTTTTTAAATTCCTGAATGAATCCGCTTTTCCTGCTCATTTCTCTTCCTTCCTCTTATGGTATACTGTTTGGCCCGCGCCATTCCACGTTCGACCTGCGCCATTCGCAAAGCTGCGCTGCCGCGCTTTCCGTCACTTCGTGACTACCTTTGCTCATGAATTGGCGCTTGACTCATGGACATATTCGTTCACGCAATCATGCAAGCATGATTGTGTCTCTCGTATATGTCCATGGCCGAAGTGTTTTGTTTCATAATAGCATACCCCCCTTGAAACCTCAATAGGAAATGGGGTATACTCTTTTAGGAATCTAATGTAGAAGTAACCGTTTCTTTCCAGAAAGGATCATTTCATGCAGCGGCTCAACGAAGACATCAAAACCGGCAATTTTAAACAGATTTATCTGCTCTACGGAGAGGAACGTTATCTGAAAAACCAGTACACGACCCGTCTGCGTAAGGCTCTGTGTCAGGAGGGAGATGAGATGAACACCCACTTCTATCAGGGCAAAGATTTTACTGTGGGAGAGGTCATCGATCTGGCAGAGACACTGCCCTTTCTGGCAGAACGCCGTGTCATGTTTTTCAGAGATACCGGGCTCTTCAAAGCCGGTGGGGAAAAGCTGGCGGAATACCTTGCAGCTCCCAATGATACTACCTTTTTCGTATTTACGGAAAGTGAAGTGGATAAGCGCAGCAAGCTCTACAAAGCTGTACATTCCAAAGGGTACGCTGCCGAATTCACCGTGCAGGATGAAAATTCCCTAAAGCGCTGGATCGCCGGTATTCTGGGCAAAGAAAGGAAAAAGATCTCCGAGAATACCGCTCAGCTTCTGCTCTCCAAGACCGGCACGGATATGGAAAATATCCAGATGGAGCTGGAGAAGCTGATCTGCTACTGTCTCGATCGTGACGTAGTCACCGCAGAGGATGTGGAAGCTGTCTGCACCACCCGTATCACCAACCACATCTTCGATATGGTCAATGCCATTGCGGAAAAACAGCCGCAGAAAGCATTGCAGCTTTACTATGATCTGCTGGCATTAAAAGAGCCGCCCATGCGCATACTGTTCCTGATTGCCAGACAGTGTAACCTGTTGCTCCAGACCAAGGAATTAAAAAGTAGAGGCCACGACAATAAGACCATTGCCTCCAAGATCGGTGTACCGCCCTTTGCAGCCGGAAAATATGTGGCGCAGGCCTCCCATTTCAAGACTTCCGTGCTGAAAAATGCGGTAAAGCAGTGCGTAGAGACCGAAGAGGCCGTAAAATCCGGACGGATGAATGATATGATGAGTGTGGAGATACTGATTATGTCGGTATTGCCCTCGTAAGCTTGCGAAATGCATTGAGTGAATTCTTCTTATGATATATAAAAGTCCATGGACAGTTTTCCTGCTCATGGACCTTTTATTTGCATTACTTTTATTACCGTGTTACATATCCAGCTTCAACGTAATCGTCTTCTGCAGGGAGACCTGTGATGCCTTAAACTTTTTGGGATATACATCCTTGTACCTGTAGATACTCAGGATAATTCCCACCAATGCATAGCACAGTAAAATATTATTTCTGCCAAAAGATAAGAACGGCAGGAACGTTGATGTCAGCGGGATCCATCCGAAAATTCCCGCAAAGTTCAGGAAAATATTTAATAAAATGATCATCCCGCATCCGAATCCCATCACCATGCCAAGTTCATTTTTCTGTCTGACCGACGCTCCGAACAGAAACACTACCAGTGCCGCCAGGAGTGCGGCTACAAAGATTCCGGCCAGCAATCCGTAACTGTTCAGAATATAAGAGAAAATGTAATCCTGATTGAATTCCGGCAGAACTCCGACCACATTTTTTCCGCTATTCCCCCAAAGTAAAATGTTTTCATTAAATTTCCGAAGCATGACCGTCATGTAATTGGCATCTCCGGAAGTGGTGAAATAGGAGCGGATCCTGGCTTCCTGATAGGCTTCCAACATGTGAAGTGCATACATTGCAGTCAATAACAGGACAGGCCCTGCCGTAAAAAGCAGCCACATGCCGATAATCGTCTTTTTCACAGGCAGTTGAAACCACCCCTTCCAGACAGCCACCGTAAGTTCTATCAGCATACTGACCATCATGATGACAGCCACACCGAGGCTGGGGATTCGGGATGTAATAAATACAGGAAGGATCAGCCACAGGATCGCCCTGCACAGTGCGGATACACCACCGTCCCTGTATTTATATAGGATAGCGCCGTAAATCGGCACATAGAACATCATCAGGGCAGTAACTGACACCCGGAGTCTTCCAAATCCGATCCAGTTGCCGATTCCGTCGACATCCAGACCACCGAAGCCTGCCACCCGCAGCCCTCCCAGAACAATAATAACTCCCCCAATGAATCTGGAATACTTTGCAATTACCGTGTAATCCAGAAAATAGATCACACACATGAGAAAGAATCCTATCACTACCGCTGAAGCAAATCCCTCCACATTATACTGATACCTTTGCTGCATCTCTATTTCCAGATCCTGATAACCGGGCTGGCTGAAAATAGATTGCTGCAGCAGAATGCCCAACAGACTTAAGATTCCAACAATTACAAGCAGCTTCCATGCAATCTTAGGCTTGTGGATCCTGTCCAGCGAGATCCCCACTTCTACCGGATCTCCCATGTCCGTAACCGCATTTTTCTCCGCTTCCTCATAGGTCATTCCTTCGGAAAGGTTGTCCTCAATCTGGCACTCTATATGGTCTCTTATCTCCTCGGCAATATAGGGTCTTGCTTTTTTGCAGCGAATCTGTGACAGCAGTTTTTCCAAATATGTCTCCATCCTTATACCCCCATTGCCAGAACACTGGTCACTGCAGACTGATATTCCATCCACTCCGCTTTTTTTGTTTCCAGTAATTTTCTGCCTTCCTTCGTAATACTGTAATACTTCCTCGTCTTGCCTGCATATTCCTGCTCATATACCGTAAGCAGGCCCTTCGCTTCCAGCCCATGCAACAGCGGATACAGCGTTCCCGCTTTCAATTCAAACACGTTACAGGATTTTTTCCGCAGTGTATCGATCATCTCGTATCCGTACATATCCTTCTCCGCAAGCAATCTGAGCAAAAGCATCGTCATACTTCCCGACATCAATGATTTGTCCACAGCCATTTTTTGTCCTCCTTATATAGATAGCCGATATATATCGTTGTCTATAATATATATCGGCTATCTATATATGTCAATACTTATTTTTCATAACAAGCTCCGGCTTCAGTATACCTGACTGTTCATATATGGATGGATATACAGCTCTGTAACAGTTATAGTGTCTTCTGCTTCTCCAGGTATACCGGATTCTGCTGTATGACAGCACGAATAGCCGACATGGCAAGAGGCAGTTCCACGAGTGGGATAGAACCATAACCCAGCAAAAACTGATTCGCAGAGCAATTGCTTTGATGAGTCCAAAATGGAGATAACGAGTAAATCCTAATCTTATTTTTTTCAAATTCTTCTATTGACGCAGCGTCTCTAAAGCCATTATGCAAAGTCATAATATAATGCAGACCTGCGTCCGCACCTGACAGGGTAGCCTGTTCCAAAAGATCCAGTCACAGGCATCCATCAGACATCTCCGCCAAACCTTGGATTGATAGCAGTTGTAATCTAAATTTCCGTAATAAAAATCATAGAGTATTTCGCTCTTTTCGACTTTTTGAAAGAGTGATTCTTCCGGCTGCGTTCGACAATAAGAATATGAGCCCTCTGTGATTTGCTGACGAAGCTGTTCGTAGAGCTGTTGGTACAGTGGAGTTTTGGATTTCCTTTCAAAGTAGAACATCGTACTGCTCCCTCCCATATTGGTTCTAATATAATAAACAAAATTGGAACTTCTTAAAGAGCCAATCTGCTGTTATAATAAAGGAAACAGGAGCAAATTGCAAGAAGGGATTCACAATGCTTACACAGGAGCAAATGAGACAGTATTTACAGCGGATAGACTATCACGGTTCGCTTGAACAGGATGAAATCCACGCTCTGTTGATCAAAAGCCTGACGGGAACTATTTCTACCATTGGTCCGGATGGCGGACCGTACAGCGTCCCTGTTCATTTCGTGTTTCTAGACGGAACGATCTGTTTTCATGGACTGCCCGCCGGTCAGAAGCTTGATAATTTGAACGCCAATCCCCATGTGTGTTTTACCGTTTACGAGATGCTGGGACTTTTGTTTGACCCCAACGAAAAACCCTGTGAGACCAATACAGCATATATCAGCGCAGTGATACAGGGCAGGGCAAAGCTGCTTGAAAAACAAGAGGAAAAACAGCGGGTTCTTGAGGCGATCGTTGCAAAGTACACGCCGCAGCTTGTAGGGCGGGAACTACCGTCCAATATGGTAAAGGGTACGGCAGTGGTGCGGATCAGCATTGATACGATGACAGGCAAATATTATCAATAAGGAGACAAAAAATGAGAAGAAAAGACCGAGAAGTAACAGACCTCAATCAGATTTTTGACATTGTATCGAGATGCAGTGTCGCCCATGTTGGGATGACTGATCATGGCAAGCCTTATGTGGTAGCTCTGAATTTCGGATATGAGCGAAAGGGAGACAGCCTGATCCTTTATTTTCACAGCGCCTATGAAGGCCGTAAAATGGAGATTCTGAAAGAAAACCCGTCCGTTTATGTGCAGATGAACTGCGTGGATGAATTTATCAGCGGAAGCCATGAAAACCCGTGTGCGTTCTGTTGGAGGTATGACAGCGTGATGGGTGCCGGAGTGGTTGAGTTTCTGGAAACCCCGGAGGAAAAAGCCCATGCGCTGAACTGTATGATCCGGCATCTCGGCAAAACAGAGGACTGTTTTCAATTCCCTGCCGAAAAATTAAAGCGTACCTGCGTTTACCGTGTCTGCATTGATGCCCCAACAGGAAAACACCATGAATGATCTTCTTAATTGGACAGGACTCATAATCGGATCTGCAACATTTTTTCTGATATGTAATTTGACTTAACTCCAAATTACATATCAGACTTTATTTTCACAACAATCACTAATTCATCTCGACTTCATCTACGATTTTGTATTTGTTATCCGTATCTTCTTTTCTTATAATAAACAGCACATCCGTAGTCATCTCGTTTTGCTCTTTTGCGGTCACTATATAACGGTTACCCCAATCCTGCTTCCATATTTTGATGGAGTCTTCATCAATGCCCCATGCGAAACCATCCGCTTCCATGCGGTACAATTTTCCGTCCACTTCGTCATATAGCTTTCCCAGGTAGCAGGGGGTAAAAACTTCCTGTATATAAATATCATCATAGATATCTTCAGCCTTTTGTTCATAATAATCCCAGGAGTCCGCCACCTTCACACGGTACATTACCGTCTCCCGGCCATCTGGCAGATTTACGGAAAGGCTGTCCTTGCTGTCTACCGTGGAATCCCACGCACTTAATAACTCGTTCAACAAATCATATCTTTCATTTAACAGTCCGGTGATATCGTTATAGACAGCACTCTCGCTCTCTCTATCTAACAGCGTTCCCCGAATTGTCAAATCATTATTTTCTGTATTTTCTACATTTTCAATGCTTTCCGATACCGTTGCATTCTCCGGCTCCCATTCACGGATCTGGCAGCTGGCAACCATCTGTGAGATAATCTTTTTATATTTTTTATAATCCTTTTGTGACATAGAGATGGTAATGTTATAGAATCCCGGACCGGTAAAATCCCCTTTAAAGACATAAGATTCGCTTACCGCTTCAGCGCTTGTTTCGATTCCATGAAGTGCCGTAAGTTCCTCATTCACTTCCACGGTCTCCAGATCATTTTCATCCCCTACATAATAGGGAGAAAAGCTGTTGCAAAAATAGATGCTGCTCTCCTGGCTGTCATCCGTATAAAGCCGGATTCCCTCGTCCGGGCTGGCTTCCTCTGTCTCGGTCGCAGGCCACCCTTTCTGAAGCTTCGCTGTCCATTCTACCGGTCTGTCTATGCTTAAGGTAAACCCTGCTGCCTCATTTGTGTATTCGCAGCGGATCATCTCCTGCTTTCCACAACCGGTCATTGCCCATACTATTGTTAAAATCATCAGACACTTAATCATTTTTTTACCCATGGACACCTCCGCCATTCTACTCTGCATCCAGAAAAATATAGCTGTAGCTTTCCGGATTTTCCCATTTTAATGCGTCGCTCTTATTCTTAAAATAAGTAATTCTGACAGTGTCTGTCTCCAGTTCCGGTCCTTCTTTGACCTGTGCTTCTACCTCTTTCATGTACATTATTAAACGGTCAGCATCTGCTCTGCCATACACCACAGCCGCAATTTCATATACTTTTCCCCAGGACGGGTCATCGATATATCTTACACCCACCTGTTCAAAATCCACTTTTCCATGGACTGCCATATATAATAGGATCATGCCTATGACGATCACGGCAATTACTGTCAGAATGACAGTTTTTACAATCCTGCTACTCTTTTTCTTCGGGGACTCTCCATCTGTCTCCTCTGTATTTCCTTTCTGCAATTCGGAATTCGATAATCTCTCCAATGTCATTTCCGGATTCAGTAATTCATCACAGGATACCTGAAGAATCTCTGCGATGCTGCCAAGCATCGTTATATCCGGAAGATTCTTGCCATGTTCCCATTTGCTTACCGCCGAAGTAGAGACCGACAGCCGCTCCGCCATTTCCTTCTGGCTGATCCCATTTTTCTTTTTTAAAGTCGTAAGCAGGATACCAAATTGCTCTTTCTGCATGATGTCTTTGCTCCTTAATTATACTTGATAATGATATCATTATACAATTGAGCAATCAGAAACGCAATTGAGCGAGTGGCAACTGCAAAATTATTCCCACATTCCGGTCACGAAGCACATCAGAGCTGCCCAAGTATATAAGGGATAGAAAAGCCCCTGATCATCCACGCCGTCTTTTAGGATTTTCTGTGCTTCTTCTTGGGTCACCAATAAAAAGCCGTCAAAGCATTCCGTACCTACGGCACCTTCCTGGCTTACCTTCGGCATTTCTTCCCGGTTCAGAGTGATCTGCACCAGTGCATTGCTCTCGTCCGTCATGCCCGGGGTGCTGAATACCAGGGGATTCACCAGACGGATGCTGTCACTCTCTTCCAGTGCGATGCCGGTCTCTTCCCGCAATTCCCGGATGGCTGCATGGAATACGGGATTTTCCTGTGCCGCATCCTCCGGATCTAACAGTCCTGCCGGAACGCTTAGCAGGAACTGTCCCGCCGGGTAACGATACTCACGGCTTAAGCAGAGTCTCGGCTCCTTATCCTTAATTTTCAGGATCACGACACAGCTCACCGCATCTGGCAGCATCTGTTTAAATTCTTCGTCATTTTTTACTGCCGCCAGATTCTCTATGCTTCTTCTGGTGGCATCAAAATAATGTTTTCCGGGCTCATATTGCAGATCAAACACCTTGATGAATCTGCTGTCATAGACAGTCTCTACCTGTTCCTTTTTAATGATCGGTCTGTTCTCCATGTTCATTTCCTCTTTCCAATCTGCAGAGGACCTGTTCATAACGTCTCTCCGCCTTTTTCCAGTGGATGAGCTTATGCCACCCTTGTACATAATCCGGTCTGCGGTTCCGGTACTGTAAATAGTAGGCATGTTCCCACACATCTATCAGCAATATCGGTGTATACAATTTCAGATCCGGTACAGCCTGATTGGCTGTCGTAAGGATCGTAAGGATGCCGTCCTCATTACCCACAAGCCATGCCCAGCCGGAACCGAATACTCCTATGGCACTCTGCGACATCTGCTCTTTCCATTGTCTCACCGATCCGAAATCACGGATCAATGCCTCCGCCAGTGCTCCACAAGGCTCCTGTCCTGCCGGGCTTCGCATACTGTCAAAATACAGCTGGTGATTATATACGCCGCCACCGTTATTGTGAATACTTTCCCATGCTTCCTCCTGCAAGGATGCAAGTTTATTATCCTCCGAAGTGAGCAGTTCCGTCAAGGTCATTTGCTGTAACTGCGGATAATCCGCAAGAACCGCATTCAGCTTGTCCACATAGGTCTGATAATGCTTATCATGGTGAAAATGCAGTGTCTCCTCATCCAGTACCGGAAGCAGGGCATCATATTCGTAGGGCAGGGGCTGTGCGACAAAAGGATAATGTTCTTCTAACATGAGACTCCAATCCGCCTGCGGGATACAGGCTTGCGATCATACAATATTTACCATACGCCTATTATGTGCTTTTCTCACAGATTTTATTTTACGTCCGCATTTTCTGTCATAAACATAAACAGTGGAGCCGCTTTCACAGCTCCACTGTTCTGATACGTTTCTATTTACTATTTTACAGCTGTGCAATATCCACCAGTGTCAGTTCCTTGCAATCGTTCATATGCTCCATGCTGGTCACGAGAGCATTGGCGGTGTCCATTGCGGTGATGCAGTAGATACCGGTCTCGATAGCGGTACGGCGGATCAGGAAACCGTCTCTGGTCTTGTCGCGGCCCTGGGTAGGGGTATCGATGACAAGGTCGATCTTGTGTCCCAGGATCAGATCCATCACGGTCGGGGATTCCTGGGAGATCTTGTTGACCTTTCTCGCCTTCACACCTGCCTCATTCAGAGCAGCTGCGGTACTTCTGGTAGCATAAATGGTGTATCCCAGCTTTTCGAAGCGTCTTCCGACTTCAATGGCTTCACCCTTATCCGCATCCTTCACGGTGATGATCATGTTCTTATACTTGGGCAGTTCTACGCCTGCTCCCAGGAATGCCTTGTACAGAGCCTCATTGAAGGTCTTGGCAATACCCAGGCACTCACCGGTGGACTTCATCTCCGGTCCTAAGCTGATCTCGGCACCGCGGATCTTCTCGAAGGAGAACACGGGCATCTTGATGGCAAAATACTCTGCCTCAGGCTGTAAGCCGGGCTCGTATCCAAGCTCACGGATGGTCTTGCCGATGATCACTTCGGTAGCCAGATCCACGATAGGAATGCCGGTTACCTTACTGATATAAGGTACGGTACGGGAAGAGCGGGGGTTAACCTCAATGACATATACTTCCTCACCGATGGCAATGAACTGGATATTGATCAGTCCCTTGACATGCAGTGCCTTTGCCAGTCTTCTGGTGTACTCTGCGATCTTCTCTTTTACTACTTTATCAATGGTCGGAGCCGGGTATACAGAGATACTGTCTCCGGAGTGGATACCGGTTCTTTCGATATGCTCCATGATACCGGGGATCAGGATATCGATACCATCGCATACAGCATCGACCTCGATCTCCTTACCCTGTAAATACTTATCTACCAGGATCGGGTGATCCTGTGCGATACGATTGATGATCTCCATGAATTCTTCGATCTCTTCATCGGAGATAGCGATCTGCATGCCCTGTCCGCCCAATACATAGGAAGGACGTACCAGTACGGGATAGCCCAGTCTGTTAGCAACCGCCTTAGCTTCCTCTGCGGTGTATACGGTACCGCCGGCTGCACGGGGGATCTCGGTCTCTTCCAGAATCTTGTCGAACAGTTCTCTATCCTCAGCGGCATCTACATCCTCCGCCTTGGTGCCCAGGATGGGCACGCCCATCTTCATCAGGCTCTCAGTCAGCTTGATAGCGGTCTGTCCGCCGAACTGTACCACAGCACCATCGGGATGCTCAATATTTACGATAGATTCCACATCTTCCGGAGTCAAAGGCTCGAAATACAGCTTGTCCGCAATATCGAAGTCGGTACTTACAGTCTCCGGGTTGTTGTTGATGATAATGGTCTCATAGCCTGCCTTGGAGAATGCCCAGGTAGCATGTACGGAACAATAGTCGAACTCGATACCCTGTCCGATACGGATAGGACCGGAACCCAGTACCAGGACTTTCTTGCGTCCGGTGGTCTCCTTGGCTTCGCACTCGCCGCCGAATACGGAGTAGTAGTAAGGAGTGGAAGCTGCGAACTCTGCAGCACAAGTGTCTACCATCTTGTAGACAGCCTTAATGCCGTTGTCATAACGCATCTTCTTGATCTCTTCCTCGGTCTTGCCGGTCAGTCTTGCGATGACGTTATCCGGGAACTCGATTCTCTTGGCTTCCTTCAGCAGATCCACTGTCAGGGGCTGTGTCTCCAGTGCATGCTCCATCTCGGTCAGAATGGCAATCTTGTCAATGAACCACAGGTCGATCTTTGTAATGTCGTGGATCTGTTCATAACTGATACCCTTACGGATTGCTTCAGCGATCACATAGATTCTCTGGTCATCCACAATCTTCAGACGCTCTAACAGTTCCTCCACAGACAAAGCGCTGAAATCATAGCTGCGCAGGCAGTCCACATGCTGTTCCAGGGAACGGATGGCTTTCATCAGTGCTCCCTCGAAGTTATTGCAGATACTCATAACCTCACCGGTTGCCTTCATCTGTGTGGTCAGAGTACGTTTTGCAGTGATAAATTTATCAAAAGGCAGTCTGGGAATCTTCACGACACAGTAGTCCAGTGTCGGCTCGAAGCTGGCATAGGTCTTGTGGGTGATGGCATTCTTGATCTCATCCAGGGTAAAGCCCAGTGCGATCTTCGCTGCTACCTTCGCAATGGGGTAACCGGTCGCCTTACTTGCCAGTGCGGAAGAACGGCTGACACGGGGATTTACCTCGATAACACAATATTCGAAACTGGTAGGATGCAGTGCAAACTGTACGTTACATCCACCGGTGATCTGCAGTTCGTTGATGATCTTCAGCGCAGAAGTACGTAACATCTGGTACTCCTTGTCGCTCAAAGTCTGGGAAGGAGCTACTACGATACTGTCTCCGGTATGCACGCCGACGGGGTCGATGTTCTCCATGTTACATACGGTGATGCAGTTGCCTGCGCTGTCACGCATTACCTCGTACTCGATCTCTTTCCAGCCCGCGATACAACGCTCTACCAGTACCTGACCTACACGGGACAGACGTAAACCGTTCTCCAGGATCTCTTCCAGCTCTACCTGGTTGTGTGCGATACCGCCGCCGGAACCGCCCAGGGTATAAGCGGGACGCAGTACCACAGGATAGCCGATGGTGTTGGTGAATTCCACACCGTCTTCCACGTTCTCAACGACCTTGGATGCTGCACAGGGCTCACCGATGCGCTCCATCAGGTCTTTGAACTCCTGACGTCCTTCGGCGTTACGAATAGTAGCTGCGGTAGTACCTAACAGCTTTACATTATGAGCAGCCAGGAAACCGGACTCCTCCAGCTCCATACCGAGGTTCAGACCAGCCTGTCCTCCCAGGGTGGGGAGGATGCTGTCGGGCTTTTCCTTTTCAATGATCTGCTCCAGAACCTTTACGTTCAGGGGCTCGATATATACCTTATCTGCGATATCTTTATCAGTCATGATGGTCGCAGGATTGGAGTTCACCAGGATTACCTCTACTCCCTCTTCCTTCAGGGAACGGCAGGCCTGGGTACCTGCATAGTCGAATTCCGCTGCCTGTCCGATGACAATAGGACCGGAGCCGATTACCATTACTCGTTTTACATTAGGATTCTTGGGCATCTTAGTTCTCTCCTCTCATCATATGAATGAACCGGTCAAACAGGTAACCGGAGTCCTGGGGTCCCGGACATGCTTCCGGATGGAACTGTACGGTGAAAATGTTTTTGCCGGTGTAGGACAGACCCTCGTTGGTACCGTCGTTGACATTGATGAATGCGGGAACCGCTACGGCCGGATCCAGCTTATCGGTATCTACCACATAGCCGTGGTTCTGAGAGGAAATATATACTCTTCCGGTCATCAGATCCTTTACCGGATGGTTGCCTCCTCTGTGTCCGTATTTCATCTTGTGGGTATCTGCGCCGGTAGCCAGAGCCATCAGCTGATGTCCCAGACAGATTGCGAAAATAGGGATCTCGGTATCGTATAATTTTTTAATCTCGGCGATCACACCGGTACACTCCTTGGGGTCTCCCGGTCCGTTACTTAACATGATACCGTCAGGATTATCATCAATGATCTCCTGTGCGGGAGTTTCAGCGGGGTAAACGGTCACCTCACAGCCTCTCTCTGCCAGGGATCTGGCGATATTTCTCTTGGCTCCCAGGTCTAACAGAGCTACCTTTAGTCCCTGTCCGGACAGCTCCGTTACCAGTGCGGGCTTGGGCTCTCTGACACCCTTTTCATAAGCTTCTTTATCAAAACGCGCTGCACCGGAGAGCGGTCCGTTCTGTACCAGATCCGTGGTGGGCGCTACCACATATTTTTCCTTGCAGGTCACCTTTTCCACGACTTTGCCTGTGGTATACTCCTTCAGCTTCGGAAGTACTTCGTTCAGATCATAGGCTTCGTTGGTGGTGATCATGCCGTTCATGGTACCCTTCTCACGCAGGATCTTGGTCAGCGCACGGGTATCGATACCGGCGATACCGGGCACGCCGTTCTCCTCTAAGTATTCCTGTATTGTGCAGTCACAGCGGAAGTTGCTGGGAATACGTGAAAGCTCTCTGACGATGAATCCATCCGGCCAGGGTCTCTCCGACTCGCAGTCATCCCTGCATATGCCATAGTTACCGATCAGGGGGTAAGTCATGCATACAGCCTGTCCTGCATAGGACGGATCCGTCAGGACCTCCAGATATCCGGCCATGGATGTGTTAAATACGATTTCACTGATGATCTCTTTGTCTGCACCGATGTGCGTTCCTTCGAACACCGTTCCATCTTCCAAAATCAAAAATGCCTTCATTCTTTCCTCACATTCTGCCGCTTTTTGCGACGTTTGTATTTCTCTCAGTCTCCTATAATACCTGCGAATTGCTCTGCTCGGCATCTGCAATGTCTACGATACCTACGAATTGCTCCGCTGCTTCGCAGCTCTCGCAATTCTGAAAACATTCGGATTCTGCGGATTTGCTTTGCAAATCGCTGCATCCTCATGTTTTGGCGATTTAAACCGGCACTTGCCTCCCCGTGCAAGCACGGTCGGCCTCTGCCGTTTAAATCTGGTATCTGCATAATCGATTCATTATATCATAAAAAAAAATGCGTCGCAATAGACCCTGTTTGCGTAAAAACCCACAAAAAACATTTCCGTAATCTCGATACTCCTTGGAGAATCTGCCAAAGCTTTGTAAAAGCTTACATTTCCCATTGCTTTTTCTATGGAATCTGATATAGAATAGAAATATATTTTCTATTTTGAGATAACCATTCAAAAGGCCTGTGAACAGCGCCGTATCTTCGTTGAATGTCTGGTACTGTTTACAGAATAAAATTTATAACAGATTGGACTGACATCTATGGATCGTATCAGCAATGCACAAATGAATTCCCTTGGCACACGTAAAATATATTATGAAGATGTACATCAGACGGATTTTACCGCTGTGGTAATGGAATGTGTTCCCGACAAGGAAGAGGGATATTACAGAATCGTTCTGGACGCTTCCGCTTTTTTCCCGGAAGAGGGCGGTCAGTCCGCCGACAAAGGTACCTTAAACGGGCAGGACGTACTGGATGTCAGCATCAAACAGGGCATCCTGTATCATAAAGCAGCCTGTGAACTTCCCGTCGGCACCCGGGTCACCGGTCATGTGGACTGGAACCGCCGGTTTGATTTCATGCAACAGCACTCCGGAGAGCATATGATCTCCGGCTTACTGCACTCTCATTTCGGACTGGAAAACGTAGGATTTCACTTAAGTGACCGAGAAGTGACACTGGATATGAACGGAGAAGTCTCTCTGGAACAGCTGCGTCTCATCGAACAGGAAGCCAACGCTTATGTCTGGAAAAATCTTCCGGTCAACATCAGCTGGCCCTCCTCCGAAGAACTGATGACTTTAAACTACCGCAGCAAGCTGGCTCTCACGGAAAATGTACGTATCGTCGAGATCCCCGGCGTGGATCTGTGTGCCTGCTGTGCCCCGCATGTAGATACCACCGGACAGATCGGTCTCATCAAAATTGTAAATGTGCAGAGCCACCGGGGCGGTGTCCGCATCAATATTCTCTGCGGAGACCGTGCTCTGGCAGATTATACTGAAAAACAGGATTCTGTCTGGGCAATTTCTTCTCTGCTGTCCGCAAAGCAGCCTGAAGTGGCCGATGCCGTTGTCCGGGTCAAAGAGGATGCCCAGCTGCAAAAAGAGCGTGCCAATGCCCTGCAGGCAGAACTTCTGAATGTACAGATGAATGCCCTTCCCCCCCCGGAAGAGAAATGCCACGTGCTTCTCTTCGTCGGAGAACTGGATGCCATTGCTCTACGCAATGCTGTCAATGCTCTGACTGAAAAATATTCCGGTTACTGCGGTATTTTTGCCGGAAACGATGCGAATGGTTACCGCTTTATTGTAGGAAGTTCTTCCTGCAACTGTCAGGAACTGGCAGACCGCATGCGGCGTGACCTCCAGGCCAAAGGCGGCGGATCCGCTCCCATGATCCAGGGCAATGTCAGTGCCACAGCTGAGACACTGCAGACAATGTGGGCTTCCCTGTAATCCTATGCGATGTTTCAAAATCATGACATATTAGGACCCATCCCATATGAGCATAAAAGTGGAATGATAATGCCACAATATGCGAATATTGGGGCGGATTGTGGGAGTGCGTAGCACGAAACAATCCGTAGGCATCAAAGTCGGGGCTTTTGCCCCCTAACGAAGCAGTTCGAACACCATCTGAATCAATTTTTATATAATAACCCCCGGGCCATGATGTTCTGTCATGCTCCCGGGGGCTTATCTTCTTTGCTATTTATTTTTCATTCCTGTCAATCTCAGATCCGATTACTGCTCTTCGATTGCTGCATTTTTCTTCAGTGCTACGCTGACTGCCTTACCAACACCACCGCCTACGACACAGCTCATAGGCATCTCCAGTACTCCGTTGATACCACAGAATGCTACGGCGAACATAAACAGATTTGCTCCGGTTGCATTCATGCTCTGCAGATACTCGGTATGACCGAAGCAGATCATCAGAGTGGACATGAAGAACAGGGTGTTCATAAATGCTCCCAGCAGACCGGTCACGAAGTAAGCTACTGTCTTCGTCTTGTCGATCTTCCACAGTGCCTTAAAGATCACACCGGACAGCCATCCCATCAGAGTTCTGGTGGGGATACATACCAGGAAAGTAAAGAACGGGTTAATAGCTACCAGGGCTGCTCCAAAAGGATCTCCTGCAAAACACTGGTAAAAGCTGGTCAGTCCGAATACCAGTCCCAGTACAGCTCCGCCTGCGGGTCCCAGGATCATTGCACCGATCACTACGGGAATGGTCAGAAGAGAGATCGCTAACGGTCCGATACGCAGATATCCAAGCGGTGTAAATGCCAGAATCAGCATGATAGCGATGAGTACGGCCAATTGTACCATCTCAAGTGTCTTTGTTTTTTTCATATGAAATTTTCCTTTCCGCGCTTTTTGCGCCTTTGCTACTATTCCTCCATATGGTGTCATTTGGACTGCCGGAGGATATAATTACAAGTCATTCAAGAAAATAACATAAATGTATACAAAACACAAGTATATTTTTCAATACAATATCGTTATCTTACCGTACAATACCATTTCAGAGCTGCTACATAAGCTTCATACACAGTATCCATATCAATGTGCTTCAACAGCATCTGTCTGGATACATCTGCCCAGTTGGCAGTCTCATACTGCAGCATGAATTCGTACACCGGTGCCAGCACGCCGATTCGATAGATCAGGGCATTGCTGATCTCTCCTGCCACATGGACTATCTTCAATGCCTCTGCCATAGGCTTTTCGAGAATTACATCCAATACAGAGAACAATCCCATCAGGAACAGTTCGTCCTTCTGCGCTTTCAATCCAAAGGCTTCCGCAAGATTTTCCGCAAATTTTGCACGAAGCAGTGACAGTCTGGTGACTTCGTTCGGCTTATCCGCATAAAGTGCATTGGCTACTGCTGTATTGATCCACTTTTTCAGTTCCCGTTGTCCCAGCATGGCTGCCGCATGACGGATAGAAGTGATCTCGGAGTTCACTGCCAGGGGCTGAACCATTTTCAGCAGGTCAATAGTAAGCGCCGTATCGCGGCCAATGATGTCTGCTGCTGTGGTCAGTTCGAAATCAGGGCTGTTTACGATGTTCAGCAGGTCGATATAGTTACCCTTCAACGGTGCCACATCGGTCTGTCCCTTGGTAATGGGCACACGATAAAATTTACCCTCGTACAGGCGATAGCCTCCGGTCTCCTTCAATCGCTCAAAGTCTTCCATGGTATCAATATTACCGGCACAAAGGCTGATATTGGGAAATAGTTTCCCAAAATAAATTTTTGCCTTGTCGATAGCAATTTTCCGGTTATTCAGCAGGACATAGTCCATCAGCTTCAGGACTTCACGATAATTTTCGAAATCACTGACAGCCAGCTTGCGGGCAGCCAGCTTATAGCCTTCCTGTTTCAATTCCTTCAGGCGGTTCACATACATTTCAATTGGTGGAATTGTATTGTCAATCAGAAGCACGATCTTGTCATGGGGGACATCACACTGTTCCGGAATGTCTGCAAAAATAGAGATATTGCTGATCGGCACAAAAATTTCTTTCCCCTGTGATAACGTATCAAGCCCCATCTTCTGGATCAATTCCAGTCCGGTAATCTGTGATGCACCATCGAACCGTGCGGTTCCCAGCAGCAGAGGATTCAACAGATAATTCTCCCTCTGTGTAAAAAAGGAATAGGCACAGACAGCCATATTTTCATCAAAAAGCGGTACTAAAGTAAGCAGCATATATTTACCTCCCAATCTACCTTTATTATACCGATTCCGACAGGACTTTACAAGTGGTACTATCATCACAGAAATACTGTAACCAGAGAGTTACGAAATAAAAAAACACATTTATGAATTGAGTGCATGGCTTGTAATGTAGTGCTGCCGTAAACCGGACGAACTCCCGGAGCAGCAGACACCT
>ULXU01081099.1_pt1 | contig 21628 bp, 26 predicted proteins | sample 1961521 | NCBI WGS metagenome assembly ULXU01 (sample SAMEA4835845, study PRJEB28245) | human gut metagenome | biome: gut microbiome; material: fecal sample | place: Denmark | collected 2008
GGAACGGCCTCGGTGGTCTCCTCCGCGACGCTGCTGCTTCCCTTTACCTTCAAGTTGTAACCCTGCGACGATGTTCTCACCCGACGACATTCTCTACGAGGACAATCACCTGCTGATTGTCAATAAACACTGCGGCGACCTGGTGCAGCCCGACCCTTCGGGTGAGAGCGCCCTCGAGGACCAGATCAAGGCCTTCATCAAGCGGCGCGACGCCAAACCCGGCGAGGTCTTCCTCGGCGTGGTGCACCGCATCGACCGTCCCGTGAGCGGGGCGGTACTCTTCGCCAAGACCTCGAAGGCGCTGACGCGCCTCAACGAGATGCTCCGCGATGGGCGCATCCGAAAAGTCTACTGGGCGCTGACCGAGGCGACGCCCGATCCCGAGCAGGGCGAGTTGCGCCACTACATCCTGCGCGACGGCAAGACCAACCGCTCGCGGGCCTATGACGCTCCGAAGGGCGATGCCAAGGAGGCCCGCCTGCGCTACGAGACGCTCGGCGTGGGGACGCACTATACGCTGCTGGGCATCGAACTGCTCACCGGCCGCCACCACCAGATCCGCGCGCAGTTGTCGAAGATCGGCTGTCCGATCCGCGGTGACCTCAAGTACGGGGCGAAGCGCTCGCTGCCCGGGGGCGGCATCTCGCTCCACTCGCGCTGCGTGGAGTTCGACCACCCGGTGCGCCACGAACCCGTGTCGGTGACGGCCCCCGTTCCGGCGGGCGACAACCTGTGGGCCTATTTCGAAAACCGGTGATGCCATGAGACTGTTGATTCAGCGAGTTCGCGAGGCCTCCGTCACGATCGGAGGCGTGTGCTGTTCCCGGATCGGGGCGGGGTTGCTTGTCTTCGTCGGGGTTGGCACGGAAGATACCGACGAGGATCTGGAGTATCTGGCCGGCAAACTGGTGCGCCTGCGCATCTTCGACGATGAGGCCGGCGTGATGAACCTCGATCTCCTTCAGACCGGGGGTGAGGTGCTTGTTGTCAGCCAGTTCACCCTGCAGGCCTCCACGCGCAAGGGCAACCGTCCGAGTTACATCCATGCGGCCCCCGAGCCCGTTTCGCGGCCGCTCTACGAACGCTTCGTCGAGCGGGTCGCCGCGTTGGTCGGGAAACCCGTCGCCACGGGGCGTTTCGGCGCTGACATGCAGGTGGCGCTGGTCAATGACGGGCCCGTCACGATCTGGATGGACTCGAAAAACCGGGATTGACCGAATTTTTTACTTTACCGTATCATAGATATAGATGAAGAAAACGCTACTTTTTCTTTTTTGTGGCATTTATAATCGCGAAAACGAAACGAGCATTTTTTCAAAACGAAACGAGCAAAAACTGCATTTTTCTTGCTAACAAAAAAGGGCTTTTAACCGCTGTTTAAGCAGTGATTAAAAGCCCTTTTTAATAGCCATAAAACAAGTGTTAAATGTTTTGCTTTGAGACTATTTTAACCCATAAAAGTTTTGATAACTCACAGATTTTTACTACCTTTACATAGCGATAAAAGGTTGTCTTGTTAGACTTCCTTTCATCCTCTTTCGTGTGTCTTTTCTCGTAATGCAAATAATGGTATTTGCAGCTGTTTCAGCGTGTTTTTGTTCTATTCCGTAATATTTGACCACTTGAACAAAGAAAAGCGTTTGTCGCGCATTTCTGTGGCTTTCATCGGCATTTTCATGCAACCTTTGCAATCATTATGTCTTTGTAGCTCACAAAATCATTAACGCGGCTGTTTTGCTCCCATAGTTCTGCATCAGTCAAAAGCTTTGCTGCTGGAAAGTTTGTGTTTATCCATTTGCAAAGGTCTATAATCTGACTTTTGCCAGATGTAAAAAGCACGTATTTTGTGCCTCTAATCATGTTCAGCACGTCTAAATAATCTTTCAGCTGCCAATAAGTGTCGCTTTTGTATGCGCTGCATTCAGTCTGCAAATATGGAGGATCCAGAATAAACAGCACATTTTCCTGGTCTTTATATTCGGCAAACAGTTCTCGGTAGTCTTTATGTGTGATTTCCAGACCGTCAAAATAACCCGTCGCATCATAATGCGTGTTTACGGCTCTGTTATAAAAGGTTTGTTTTGCAAACTGTTCGTAACTTGTCGCCCAATTACCAGAAAACAACAGTGAAGCTGATAGCGTTATATAATCGACAGCGCCTGTTTTCTCATACTTCTGCATGAGTTTTAGGCATTCGGCTTTTATTGCCTCTGGCAGTCGCTTGTTGTCTTCAACATCTTTAATGAGCGGGTAAATTTCAGCGCAAAGCGCATTTGTTCGGTCTATCATTTCGACACGACGGCAAAAATAGTCGTAGTCATTGTAAATTACACGCGCAGCTGGCAGCTGGTCTTTTGCCACTCGTGAAAGCAGCCCTGAACCGCCGAACAGGTCGACAACCGTATCAATATTCTGGCACTGTTTCAAAACACTTGTAAAGCGTTTGATGTAATACCGCTTTTGCCCTCTGAACGGCAGCGGCGACGTCTTAAAAGTCTTATTCATTCATATTTATTACTATTTGCTTGTGTATTAACATCTAAATCACTAAATTTGCAGCATTATTATGGCTTCGGTCATTTGCTCGTCCCATGAGCTTTGCACTTTGGGACTGCCCGAGCAACTTGCTGCGCAGAACCCTAACACAGGACAACCTTGACAGGGTTTAGCATCATTTAACATCGTCCCTTTGCAATCATGTTTTTTATATGCGCGGTGCCAAAGGCATCCGAAAATATTATAAAGAACAAAATAAAATCAAGACGATTTATCAGCACGGCATACATTGAGTTACGACCGCAGGGACTTGATAGTGAGGATTTCTCCCCACTATCTTTTTTTTATTCCTATCCCACAGAAAACGTTTTTACATAGACATAGTGATATGTCTTTCCCGTAGTTGAATATACCTTTTTAGGCGCAACGCGCAGCTTCATGTACGCAAGTTCTCCGCCCGCGTCTTTCCCGCCCTGACCGTTCAGTTTGGCCACCTGGATAGCCAGATTGACATAACCGCTGCGCTTGAAGTTCTTGCCCGTCTCTGTTTTCGTCAGATACTTGCGAAGACCCGCAAGCTTATAAACAACGCCGCCATTTGCATTGTTGCTACGCTGCTGCACCAGCTGGCCAGCAATAGAACTTATTTCGCGGTCTATGAGGTTGGCGTCGGCCGCTTTGTTGGCGACAGCTATGCACTTCGGGACATACCATTTGCCTGGTTCTCCCTTTGACAGGATCACACCCTTAAAGTGGACATATTGCAGTTTCTTTTGGCGTTTGGCGCGTCTGCCTCTATTCTCTGCGTAAGCCTTGGCTCCGCCTGTTCTCCGCCAGCCGCTGCGCTTCTTTTTGCGCAGGAAAAGAATTTTTGCATCGTCAGGCAGCACGCCATGGCGCAGATACACCACGTTGCCCACGGTCTTTATTTCGATGTGCATGTTGTCTGTAACAGACACCCACGCAGACCATTTCCCGCCAGAGTAGCGGCGGTAATACTGCGCACCCTCGGTCGTAGTCATTACCTGTTCTACGGTATCACCCACATTTTTGGCCGTGATGCAATAGTTTGTAAAGCCCATTTGCGCCACGCTGTTTTTGCAGTTCACAACACAGCCGCTCTTGATACCGTCCAACTGTACCTGTGTTGCGTTGGTAATGGTCAGGCGGTCTAATTTGCTAGCCAGAACGTCCGCCAGGTATTGCAGGACTGTTTGCGGCATGTTTCTGATTTGTTCTGCCAGGGTCGTGTTCGGGGTAAGGCTGGAAAAATCGCCCAATTTATACGACGTGGAGTTTGCGGTGGTCAGAGAGGTGGCAGAATATTTTGCAGAGCGGTATGTTCTTGCCTCTTTGTAGGTCTCGCCGTCCGCCACAATATCCTCCTTTGTCTCTGTCACAACGATGTATTTAGTGGAGCTGTTGGCTATCGGCGTGGCGGCCATGGGCAGAAGTTCCCCGTCTATGGCAACGAGCCCCGTATTCACGCCGTCAGGCTCCCTTAATATCACTTTGCCACCAGCAGTCGCACATAACTGCTGGAGCAGTAAAATTTGTTGCTGTATAAAGTCCAGCGTCTGGGTTGATAACGGGTATTTACCCTCGCCGTTTGTCGTCGTCTTTACGCTTGTATAAGCTGCTGTTTGCATTTTATTTAACTTTTGGCCACGTATATGGCACGTTTACTAATTAGTTTATACTTATCCACAACGGCCGCCACTTCTGGCAGTCTTGTTTGAAAAATCATGTACGGAACACTGACAATGAAACTGTTTTGTGCGGCATTCAGCAGCACTTCATTATACACAACGGGGATTTTCTGTCCGTCGCCAACTTCTGCCGTGTTCCCGTCCTCTCCGAATGTCAGCAGGATGCCCGATCCGTTCTCTGTAATGGCATAGAGCCAGTCGCCCTCCCGCTCAACATTCAGAATATCAAAGCCACCGCCGAAAGCATCATTTAACACAGCCCGTAAATAACAGACCTGCCCATTGTGATGCAGCTTGTAGTTATGTTCATTTCTTGCCGCTGCAAACTTGTTGTAGGTTTCACCAAGCCCCTGCTTTGCGGCACGAAGAATGCCGAATATGAGCGGCTGACGAAAAAACGACGGCAGCAGCTGCATAAACAGCCTGTTCAGGTCTATGTTAAAAATCATTCAGCTTTGGGGTTTAACAGAACGTCGTATGACTTGTACGAAATATTCAGGCTTTCGATGGCATAATAACCGCTGTACGGTTTATCAAAGCCAATCACCTGCGTATAGGATCCTGCATTTGCCGTTTTTGTCTCAACACGTATAATGTCGGCTACCTCTACACCCTGAACTGCCATAATAGCTGCCAGCAGGTCGCTGTTTCGATATACGCCGTTAAACGGCAGATTGGTTATAACAGACTGCACGGCTTCATTCACGGGCTGCTGTCCGTTTTTATTTTGGCCGTATTCGTCCAGAACCGTAGCATTATAATACACGACAAGCTGCAATTTAATTCGGTCGGCCTCTTCATTCACCAGCTTAATGGCCACCCCTGCGTCCTTGATAGTGTTCAGATATGACGTGAGGGCAGAAAAAACAGAGGTCGAAAGTTTGGCAGGGTTTCCGTTTTCGTCTCTGCCTGCCACTTTAAGATACACGACCGTGTTGTCTTCGGTTGCAACTGCATACTTAACCAGCCTGGCATTTTCTATGTCGGTCTCTGACATGTTGGACGTGTCGTAATAGTCGGCATTGTCCACAAGTTTATAACCGTACATAAAAGCCTTTGCCTTATTGACATACCAGCGCAGCGTGTGGGTCTCCAGCTGCTCGATACGCTCTTCCACCTCTTCCTTGTGCTTGTCGAAGAGCACCTCGAGCGTCCACACGGCGAAAGCAAAGCAGTAAAAAAGGATATTTTCGATGCTTACGCTACTGAACTGCTGGTCAAATGTCTTTTCAGGATTCAGCTTGTAGGCGTCCACGACGGCACGCTCTTTACAGAACGTGGCCGTCATGGCGTCTTTTATCTCTTTTACCGTTCTTGCCATTTTGCCCGTCGATTAAATTTCACGTGCCAGAAGCTCGTCTATGACTTTCTTGATTTCCTTTCTGTCGGCTAAAAATACCGCCAGCTCTTCGGCATGTTCGTTTGTATCGTCGTCGTTGGCCAGCAGCGCTATTTGGTCGTCGATGCTGTATTCGGTACCCAGCAGACCTGCTATGAATTTAGAACGGCGGTTTGCATCTGTCACGTCAGATGCCTGGATTTTTGTAGAGCCGTCTATTTCTGGGCCTGTATATGAAAAGCCCTTGACGGTCTGGCGCTCTTCCTGGTCTCCGTCTCCGCCCACTTCCACATCGGCAGGCTGTTCGTTCAGATAGAGCAGATAATGTTTTTCGTCGAACTTTACAAAATTCTTTCTTTCTGTGTAATTTACTGTGTTCATACTTTTAGCTATTGGTCGGGGTCGACAATAGTATAAAAGCATCTTTTTCTGTCGTCCCCGATGGGTTGTTTAATAATTTTTGCCGCCACAGGTTCCGTAAGTTCCACACCGTCGAGCTGCTCCATAAGAGTACGCGACCCTGTAAAGGTAATATGCCGCACCCAGCCATATACGGGCTCGCCGTTTTCTGTCAATAGCTGGCCTTGCTCGTCTCTCAACTGTTCGCGAATTTCATACTGCAACGCGAGCATTTCACCCTCGTATTTGGACTTGGATACCTCAAAGCCCGTTATATGAATTTCACGGTTCAGAATTGTGTCAATGTTGTACTTGCTACCTGTTAGCTTTCCTTGTTTTGGTTTAATGTCCGAAAATTTTTTCATACCTAAAATATTTATAAGATTTTTGCTGTCGCAGTGTTTCATGAAGCCCAGACGCGATGCAACGCGCAACCGTATGTCATTATCCGCCATGCCCAGCCCCCGCAACCTTGATACTTCACGGCAAAGCGCCTTTTTATTGCGTTTTCGGGCAAGACAGTGGGTGTGATAAGTGACATAACCTACAAAGTCCACACCCCGACTATCAACAGGGTATATCTGGTAGTTCCGTTTAATGTCCAGCACGCGGTCGTTGTTCAGGTAGTCGTTAATAAACACCAGGACGCCGCTTAAAAAAACTTTGCTGTCTGAAAGTACCACAATATCATCGGCGTAACGGTAATAATACTTTACGCCGATAAATTCCTTTAGCCGATGGTCGAGTTCGGACAAATATAAGTTTGCAAAATATTGGGAAATGTAGTTTCCGATAGGCACACCGTCTGCACTGTCTATAATTCCGTCAAGCAACCAGAGCAAATCAGGGTCTTTTATTTTCTGCCTGACTACCTTTTTCAGGGTTGCGTGGTCTATTGACGGGTAGAACTTGCGAATATCAAGCTTGAGGCAGTAACGCGTCCCGTCGGGGTCTGTCCGCATGTCTTTTCGCAACTTATGCAAAAGACTGTGAATGCCGCGGCCTTTGATACAGGCGTATGTGTCGGAAGTGAATGTAGGCACCCAAATAGGTTCTAAAACCTGCAAAATTGCCCATTGTACGACACGGTCGCGAAAGGGTAGTTTATAGATTTCCCGCCTTTTGGGTTCATGCTTTATAAAGACATCATATTTTGAGGTTGCATAAGTTCGGGACTGAAGCTCCTGCTGCAACTGCAACAGGTTTGCGTCTAAATCAGCCTCGAACTTTACCACCTCATCACGTTTCCTTTTGCCTTTTCCTGCATTGTAGGACGCAAGCAAAAGGTTTGGCATTGAGCATATACGCTCATACAGAAAGCCTTTTCGTTTCATGGGATCCGAGTGTCATGTGTCTGTGGGTCTGCTTTGCCTATTCAGGAGCTTTCGAGACTTACAAAGCCCTACTAACACCCTTTACAGCGTGTTATCTTCTGCCAAGGGGCAAGGTTCATTCTCCTATATCGCCATTTCTGGTTTATCCATGCAAAGTATAGGGGCGACGAGTAGTTCGAGTTCGCAGTCGTTGCCGTGTTATTCGCATTCGTGTAAGAAGCGCCTGCATTCGTGCCATTGTTAGCGCGACCACCAGCAGCACGCACCCGAAGACCACCGCAAAGGAGAACGCAACCTGTCTTTTCAAAGACGCTACAAAGGTAACATTTTCAGCCAACATAACGCCCTGCAACAAAAAAATTTTTCCCGCCTGACGGCGGGATTTAATGCCCCGCCGTTTCAGCAGCTTATTTCAGGTAATCCAAAATTTCAAAGAACGTTGTTTGGGGCTTGCGCCCCCGTTTTCGTTTTTTTTCGTTTTATTCTATCGTCGGATCCTCTTCAAAATAGCAGAGGGGCGACGAGCAGTTCGAGCCCGCAGTCGAGGCCGCGCTATGCGCATACGTGCAAGAAGCGCCCGCAAACGTGCCATCGGCAGCGCGACCACCAGCAGCACGCACCCGAAGACCCTTTGAGGTAGCTGCATTTGTGTAAAAATAGTCGGCAAAACGAGTGGTCGCACTTCCGCCCACCTGTGTGGGCATGCAGCACAGACCCTCATAACTTTTTCTCGTTATGTAGCCCTCTTTCTGCGGACACGTTGCCACATGCAGCTTGTCTTCTGTCGTGTTGGGGTCGTAGGCAGCCGCCATACTCTTTGCCACGTACACCTCGGAGGTGTCCTGGGCGTCCATGATTAAGCCGCGCACCCAGCGCCACAGGTTGCCGAAGCCCGCATTTACCAGGCCGAAGAACACAGGCACCTTGAACGTCTTGTACGTTTCGCCCTCTGCTCCATTTGTCTGCGGCAAATTGTAATCAACCAGGCAGACGCCGTCGCCAGCTTCCAGCCCGACGCTGGTAGGGATAAGCGGGTAGGTTCCGTTATAGTTCCCCCAGTCTGGCATGTCGGTCACGCCCGTGCCAAAGCCGCCCTGATAAAGTCCGTTTTCGTCCTTGTCTTCGCTGAATGCCTCCTGGCTGTTTTCGGTACCCATGATAATTTCAAACAGGTACTCTACGACAGCACGCGCCACAAACCAGTTGGCCTCCCAGCCCTCGCCGCGTTTTCGCGCGTAGTTACCAAAATTGGTCGTGCTGATATTCGTTGCAGGCATGCCCAGCATGGTAATTTGCGGCGTGTCCTCTGCGGGCGCTTTGGAATAGCTTGCAGCCGTCAGGGCTACATTGTTGCCGCCTCGGTACTGCTCCGCGTCTGAAATGACGCTGCAAAGCTTTGTGTTTGTTCTGTCCATAACGCCAGCGTCAAACCAGGAAATGCCGCCTGCTGGCACGTGAATGCTATGCTTGCCCTCGATAGGCTTGAACGTCACCGCCTTAATAAGTCGGTTGCCCTCTTTCCAGCATGTGAAATAGTGCTCATTCCAGCACCACATGCACTGCCCGTGTGTGCCGTCCAGCAGCGCGGGCGACCCGTCTTCATAACGGGTGCTGTCGGTCGGGTCGAGTTTTCTCTTCTTTCGGTCGTCAGTGACGATGTAACGGCCGAGGCCTAATTTGTTCGGCAGGTCACGTAATGCCTGGAGGCTTCCGTAATAGCCTGCCGCTTTTGAGGTGTTGTTGTCCTCATTCCACCAGCGGCCTGCAATAGGGTTGCCCGCCTGTTCCACAGCCGCGGCCAGCTCCATGCTGCGCGTCTCTCCCGTTTCGTCCATTACCTCGATGCGCATGTCTTTCAGTGCACCCGTGGCAGGCTCCAGGTCGTTGATGCGCTTTCCATTTTGAAACGCAGCCAGCATTTCTAAAATGCCCTGCTCCTGTTCTGTTGTTAATGCCATTTTAATAACTGTTTTATTTATGTTAAACGAATGTTTCCGTTACCGTCCAGGCGCATGCCAGAAGCCAGCCTTATACGTGGCTTCGTAACGGCGACCTGTATAGTTTTGTAAAATCGTGTACCCTCTGTCGGTATCACCTGCACTGTGCTGGTACCCTCGGCCTTTGTCAGGATCTCGCCGTCAGGCATGATGTCGACAACCTTTCCGTCGGACTGATAAAGAACATTTTGCGCTGCGTCCACAGGCAGAACGGTGCCACGCACATACTGTTTTACAGTGTTGCCGATTGTTATCTCTCTCGGGCTGTCCACCCGCAAGCCTGTCGGCACTCCAGCAGCCACGACCTTTGCACGTTCAATGAGTTCCTCGAGCTGTGGCCGCAGCTGTTCAGTGTGCTGTGCTGCCGTCTCCGCCCTTTGCGCTGCCGTATTGGCCGCCCGTGTTGCTTCGTCAGCAGCCTGCTGTGCTTTTGTTGCATCCGTAGCAGCGGCTTCCGCCCGCTGTCTTGCCTGTTCTGCGGCAGCAGTGGCAGCAGTGGCAGCAGTGGCGGCGGCTTCTGCCCTTTCGGCTATGGCTCGGACGTCGCGTAGCACTGTCTCGCAGTTTTCAATGGCTGCCGCCGCATTACGTCCAGCGTTGTTTGCTTCCTGCGCGGCGCTGTTGGCCGTCTCTGCCGCCGTTGCCGCTTCCCGCACCGCTTTTTCTGCGTCGGCTGTGGCCTGTTCTGCCTCGTCCGCTGCATCCTGTGCAGCTTTCGCAGCTTCCTGCGCTGCTGCGGCCGCCTCGCCTGCTTGTGTCTGTGAGCTTAACGCCTTTTTTGTGGCCTCTGCGGCCGCTTCCTTTGCAGCGGTCGCCTCTTCGGCAGCTGTTGTTGCCTGTTGCGTGGCCTGCTTGGCCTCTCCGACTGCCCCATGCACTGCTTCCTGTGCAGCGGTCACAGCGTCCTGCATGGCGGCAAGCAGGCGGTTGCTTTCCTCGGTAACGGTCTGCAACTTGCCGTCCAGCTCTTTGCCGCTTTCGGAAAAATGCCCAAGCTGCCGCTCGCCTCTTCCTGGTATGTTTCCAGCGCCTTTGCGTATTGTTCTGCCGCTTCTTTTGCGGGGCGTTGCAACTGCTCTATCTGCTCGTCGGTGAAGTCTTCAAACACGAAAGACCTGCCGCGCATATAATCGGCTATGACACCGCTTTCCAGACGTCCTTTGCTGCTGGCCTTGTCCCATAACAAAACATCAAGCTCCGCAGGATAATACAGGTTTTGCACGCCGTCTGAAAAAACGTCATTTGCCAGGGCTATATGGAGCTCATGGTTCAGCACGCCCTCGCACAGGTTGTGATCCTTGAAGAAAACCAGCAGGCCGTCACCCTCTGGCTGACAGTTCACATACATGCCGTCCTGACGGCTGGCTGTGTACTCATGCCCCTGGCGCGTCCAATAGCGCAAAGTAAAGTCCACGTCGGTAGGCAACGGCACAGGCTTGCCCGTGATGTCCAGAAAGGACTCACGCAGGACAAAATCACTTTTATAGTTCTGGTACTGTCTCATATCATGTCAGTCTTATGTTACCCTTACTGTCCAGCCTCATGCCGCCTGCTGACAGGACGCGCACACGGGGCGGCACCACGGCAATGGTCAGCTGCTTGTAAACGGTCGTTTTTGCAGTGGCCACCACATTGACGACGCTTTCACCTGGCGAAACGGGCGAAATATACCCGTCTGGTGTTATCATAAGCGCGCGGTTGTCTGCGATGAACAGCACACCCCCGTCCGTGTAACCTGGAACAGCACGCGCGGCGATTTTCGGCCGTACACCTTTGGCCAGCGTCACCTCCTCGGGACAGCTCTCTATGACCACCTTTGTAGGCGCGGGCTTTGCGTCGCCCGTTCCGCTGACAAGCGCACCTGTCAGCTCTTCCACCAGCTGGCGAAGCGCCTCCATTTTCTGCTGTTCGGCTCTTGCTGCCTCGGCCGCAGCATCTGCGCCAGCAAGACGGTTTTCTATGTCCGTCGTTATCTCTTTTACATTGACGTCCAGAAACAGCGCCAACGCGTCATGAATACTGCCGCAGGCGTCTATGAGTTCAACGAACAGCTCACCCACCATTACAGGCGTAACGGACTTTGTGACCATGGCGTCGCGTATGGCTGTCGCTTTCTCAATCAGCGGCTGCGGGTTAAATTCTTCAAGTTTTACCTCTGTTAAATCCATTATGCAAAAATGTCGTTAAATTCAGAACTGAATATCTCTGTTACTGCCTGCCCGCTTTCCTGCGGCGGTTCTTCGTTGTTTCCTGCTGCATTGATGGCGTCGTTCATTGCCGAAGACAGGATGTCGTCTTCTGGCGCCTGCACCTCTTCCACAACAGCATTCACACCGCTTTCGTATTGTGTGCCCAGGTTGGTTATCTCCCCAGGGCGGACAAGAGCGGACAGCGGATCGGCGTTTTTCAGTACCGACATGGTGCGCGAATAAAGAAGCTGCTCGTCATTCGCCAGAATGTCCGTAGCTGGACATACGCCGCGTGCCTGCACCAGCTTGGCCGTGCGCTCGTCCACAATGTCGCCGAGGTCATATTCCAGAACCTGGCCTTCCGTCAGACGATCGGTAATGCTCAACCCGTTGCGTTCTGCCAAAGCAAAAACGCCCGTCGCACTTCCCAGCACCATTATGGCCACGTCGAGGAGGCTCTGTCTGTCTTTTACTGTTACTGTCATTATTCAATGGTTAAAGTCCCGTCCCTGTCCAGCGTAACGGTTTCAACGTCCACCATACAGGAACGCAACATTTTTTTCGTTTCCTGCGGCCAGAAAGGATCCACACAACCACCCAGCTGCGTGCGCACTTCACCACCCAGCAGCGGGAACTCCTTGAACTCTCCGCGCATGGCCAGCAGTACGCTTTCCACAACCTGCTCCTCACAGTCGGTAATTACTGCCGTCCTGTTTCGTCCTATCAGCAGGTCGCCCGTGCTTGTATCTGTAATAAGTCCCTCCATGCCTCAATGCTTTATCTTTTTGTCCTCATAGTCTCCGCGCTTCGATAAGGTCAGCTGCTTGCCAGCCCAGGATGAAACGGACGCCTTCAGAGCTGCGCCGCCGTCCTGGGGCACAGGCGCCCACGACGAAAAGACCGTTTTAAGGTTGTTTATTTCTCGTTCTATATTGTTCAGCTTGCTGGTCAGGTCTTCAATATTGATAAGACCGCCCAGGTCGCCACCGTTGAAGACTGCCGCGCTGCCGTCGATGTCCAGCGTTATGCCGTCTTTCACGTTCAGGCTCATGCCGTCCTCGGTAATGACCAGCTTTGTGCCGTCGTTTATGTTCACCTCGATGCTTTCCACGTCCTCGGTGAGCACCGCCACACCAGCGGCATAACCCGACAGCATGGCCACGGCCACATAACTGCCCTTACGCGGGAAAAGCACAACGCCCTTGGTCGCCCCCTGGTTGGCTTGCAGGTTCACGCCCAAAATGGGTGCGTCCTCGTTGATAGGCTCCACGTCCACCGTGCGGGCTTCCGTGTCCACCGCTGAAACAGTACCTACCAGCAGGCTGGCACTGCTTCCTTCGTTGGCAAGCTGCCTGATTATGTCTTTTAGTCCGCTCATTGTGCCACCCTCATGCCTAAAGTTATCTCCTGGCGGTACCCGTTCGTTCCGAACTTGACAACGTTCTTTTTTACCTGGTACACGCCCATTTTATTACCGTCTATCTTTATGCCGACAGCATCCAGCTTGTCGACCAGCTTGTAGCCGAACGTGGTAAAAGACCCTGTAAGGCCGTCCACTTTCAGCCGTTTTATTTCCTGCTCTGCCCACGCTTTCAGCTCGCTTTCCGTCTTGTTGTACGTGTGCAGTGTCCTGCGTTCTCCGTCAGCGTCGCCGACTTCCACCTTTATTTTTTTGTTGTCGGGCATGATGCTTACAGCCTTTACATGCAGCCTTATGTTTTCAGCCTGCTGCTGCTCGAGGTTGCTGTCGTTTATGATGTTCAGACCTGTGGCAAATACCTGGCTTGGCTTTGTGTCTCGCTCAAAGATAACACCGCAATACAGCACAGGGCTGCCGTTCTCATAACGGTAAAAGCTGCGGATCCCACTGTCTTGAAGCCTGCCCAACAGGGCTGCCACTGTCTCGTCCGTTACGCGGAACTGTCCCAACGCCTGCTCACCGAAAACCTTAACGCCCGACAGTCCCTGGTCTTTCAGCAGTGTTTCAAGCGTCACGCTTTTATAGGCTTTTTTTGTGCAGGCCTTTTGTTTCAGCTGGAACATTTCATCCTCGCATGTCAGCACGACAGGCGTCTTGACGCTCACGCTGCGGACATAGCCGACGAAAGAAAGCTCCAGGCTGTCACCATAACCCGTCCACACCTTTACACTGTCACCACGTTTTACAGGGATCTGTGCCTGTCCGTCCCATTTCAGGCGTTTGGGCAGAGTTATTTTGCATTCGTCCGTCAGCTTCTCCGTATCTCTTGTAATTTCTACGGAACTGACAAAACGAACCTGCCACAGCCTGTCGCCCTGTATTTCTATTTTCGCGTTTAAGACGTACATTTAATGCCTGTTTAATGCCTGTTTAATACTCTGTGCTATATACATTATATTCGGTATCAGAAAGCGCCGACAGCGTTATGGGCTGGTAGTTGCTTTCTGTCGCCTGAATGAGTGAAAAGTCCGTTATTACTATGCGGTCGATGTTGAATATCTCCAGAAAAGCGCTGTTTACAAGAATGGGCTCGTTCAGGTCGAAGAACTGCCGCAGCTGCTTTATTCCCTCTGTCGGGTACTCGTCCACAAAAACACCGTTCCTGACAGCCTGGACGCCTACCGCTATTTTTACCTGATAGTCGTCTGCGTTCACATATTCTTTAACCGTCCCGTCCATACCCACCAGGCTGGTGGTGACTATGTTCTTTTTTCTGGTGACAGACACAACCGCGTCGTTCATCTCCAGCTGTTCGCCGCTCTCCTTTCGGAAATACAGCGTACAAAGTGCAAAACGCTCACTCCAGAACGACGGGTCGGTCATGGGCGCCGTTATCTCCTTTGCCTGTATCTGTGTGCCGCCGTCACTCCAATTCGGCGGCGCCGTCGTGCGGCTGGGTGAAAAGCGGTAAAGCGCCCCTTTCAACCTGGTGACAGCTCCAACCGCAACCACTGACACAAAATTGAAATTTAGCGGTAACATTATGCCAACTGTGTATCGTTTAGCGCAGAAAGCAATACCTCTGTGACGGTCTCCCTTACCCTTTCTGCGCTTTCCGTAAGGGTTGCCGTGTGTACCTCGAATTTATCCACCAGACGTTCCACGTTGATGGTGATGTTTCGTATTTTGTCGGCCGCTCCAGATGTGCCCCTGCTGGCCGTGGTGCCGCCTGTCACGTCCTTGGCTCCAGATGTCGGGGAGGTGATTGTCGGGACTGCTGGCGTTTCCAGCATGCCAGGAACGGCGGCAGATGTCGGCGTCTGCTCTTTCTTGGCCTTGGCTTTCTCTTCCTTGGCCGACGCCTCTATTTCGGCGTCGTATGCCTGTTTGAACGACGAGCCTATCTGGCTGCCATAATCGGCAAAACCAGATTTAAGCTTTGACAGCGCGGCGCTGATGCCTGCACCGTCCAGCCTGAAACAAGCCTTAATAAGGTCGCCGATAGCACCAAACACCTGCTTTGCGAGCTGTCCTATACCTGTAAAGAATGATTTGAACGCCGCCCACGTTCCCTTCAGAACTGCGCGGAACGTCGCCGATGTCTTCCAGAAGTATGTGCCCAAAGCCACAAGCGCGGCAATGGCGGCAGCTATCCAGCCAATAATGGGGATGTTCATTATGGCCACGCCGACAGCGCGACAGGCCGTAACGGCTGCCGTGCGGAACGCACCAAAGGCGCCCGACGCTATGCCTGCAAAGGTTGTCGAAGCCGTGCCCGTAGTCACCAGGGACAAAAGAAAAGCCCCCAAAGCCTTAACGCCCTGCAACAGGCCGACCGTTCCGAAACGTACCACAGCCAGCGTAGCGCGCACAATATTAAGCATGAAGCCGTTGCTTACAAACTGACCCGTGACAAGCTCCCTGTTCATCATGAGCACCTGTATGCGGGCGGCATACATAAAGCCGCGTATGTTTCCCCACATGTTTGCCCACTGTAAGCCCTTGATCCAGGACATAAGACCACCCAGACCAGAGAACAGGGGTATAAGTTGCGCAACGGGTACCAGAATAGAGGACAGGGCGCCCGCCCACATAGTGGCGCCGCCCGTAGCCTGAAAGATACTTATCTTTACATCCTCTATCTGCTGCCTTATTCGTGCCTGACGTTCGGCGTAACTGTCCATGACTATGGCTGCCTGTTCCTGTGCGCTGCTCGTTCCTGTTACGGCCTGGGTGTACTCTTCCAGCGCGTCAGTTCCCTGCACGAGGGCGCGTGCCGCGTTGGCATTTTCCATGCCGAACAGTTTGCCGAAAAGTGCCGCGTCATTCATTACAGGCTTCAGAAGCTCGAGGCGCTCTTTAAGCGTCTTGCTCTGGTCGCCCAGGGCTATAACGTCAATACCTGCGGCTTCCAGCTCTTCGCGCGTGTCTTTCGGCAGAAAACGACCCTGCGCCAGAATAGCCAGGGTATTACGCAGGGCTACGCCGCCCTCGCTGCCTTTCTTGCCCGCCTTATCCAGCACCTGAATGGCTGCATTCGTTTCCTCGAAGCTGACATTTGCAGCCTTTGCCGCCATACCGCACTGCTCGAGGGCGGCCTTAATGGCTGGCAATTCAGCACTTCCAGCCCGTCCCGCTGCGGCCATGGTGTTCATCATGTCCGCCATGGTCTTGCTGGCTGCAATAGGGTCGTCCATGCTTATGCCGTATTGGTTCATGGCCGTAGTCAGCACCTCTGCGGCTGCAACAGCGTCTCCACCCATAAGCTTGCTTGTGGTCTGTATGCTTTCGCCCATGGACTTTAGTGCTTCTGGATATTTGCCCAGCTCTGGCGTCAGCTGTGAAAGCAGCAACTTGTAACCCTCTACGGCTGCACTTGCGTCAGTTCCGAATGTCTTTGCGCTGGCACGGGCATAACCCTCTATTTCGTCCAGGGTCTTGCCCGTAACACCCGCTACGGCCGACAGGTCGTGCATCTGACTATCCAGGCTCACACCGCTGGCAGCCAACCCCTCAAAGGTCGAAGACAGGCGCTCGACATACCCGCTGGCCAGCTCAAAGCTCGCCAGCTTTTGCGACAGCCTGACAACCCAGCCCTGGGCATTTTCCACTTTCGCAGAGAACTGCCCCACGGCCTCGTTCATGCCGTTCATGCGGGTATAGAAGTCACCGCCTACGTTAAATTGATAGTCAAATACTTGCATTCGTTGTTATTCCTTGTCTCTGAATAGTGATACAATCATTTCAGCCTGCCGTTTAAGTCGCCAATTTTCAAGCCATACGGCAGCGGCGTAGTTGGCCGCAAAGTCCTCGGCACTACCAGCCGACGGGTCGACGTGCAAGTTGGCACGTATGAGGGCACAGGCTTTCAGATAGCCGTCCTCGGCACTGTCTTCCACGTCGTCCCGTTCGTTCAGCCGATGTGCCTCTACAAGTTTTTTAGGCTTGCGCTGACAGCGACAAACGCCTTGTTGAGCTGACCCATGCAAGCGGTAAAGAGCACGGCGTCCTGGCGCAGAGCTTCGCTTCCGCCCAGCCAGCACCCGTCAAAAAGCACCTGCGCGCTCTTCATTTCATCTGTCTTGGCAAGCTTGTTTACCGCGGTCATGGTCTCCATGTTCGGCCGTTTGAAATAGCCCACATGCACCTCGTCGCCGTCCTGCACTTCTATGCGGGTCACTTTTCTGTGCTGTGCTTTCCACTTGTCCGTTGTTGCTTTGTCGATACCACCGTCAAAGGTGTTTACTGCCTGTGCAGCTGTACTGTCTTTGCTCATAATTTTGGGGTTTAATGGGTTTTTAATGAGTTAAAGTTTGTGCGGAATGACCGCACAAACGCTATTTATTCCAGTCGATGTGTGACATGATAAGGTCGATCTCCACTTCCTGGCCTGTGTCTCCCTCTTTCCAGCCGCGGCCGTTGTTCTTGAACATGACGTTCCGCAGCTTGTCAGTCGATACGATACCCGTATCGGGCAGGTAACTTACGATGATGTCAAAGGGCGCAATGTCCTGGAGTCTTCCTGTAAGGCTCTGCGCCTGTATGGCTTCGACTTCTTCCTGGTACAGTGTGATTTTTCCCGTGCTTGTTATCCTGCCCTTGGCATAGCCGACAGGGTAACGGCCTGCGCCGTACTTCGTCACAATGTCCTGGTCGTCCTTGTATTCGATAGCCGTAACACCTGTAACGGGCACACCAGCAATGGTAATGACGATGTCCGCCCAATCATATAGTTTGCCGTTTACGAACGGCACGCCGTTATTTCCTACCATTCTACAAAGATTTTACATAACCGATTTTCACTTTGATTTTGCGGATAACTCCCACAGGTACATTCTTGATTACAACCTCTACCGTGCTGTTGCTCAAAACGTCCTGCGCGGGGTCTATCTTCGCTTCATATCCTGAAAGCTCACCCGCTTTCTCCATGTCCTCGAGGGCTTTGTTCGCCGTCGTTTCCAGGTGGGAAACGGTGTAGCTTTGCAGCTGGCCTGTGCTGGCGTCAATGTAAACGTTGCCTCCCAGCTCTGGCGTCAGATACGTGCGTATGCCCCTGCACGCTTTATCCATGGTACGCACCAGCTCTATGGCGTTATAGTCGCTTGTGGCGCTGTCCATGTTGTGGCTGTCATTCCAATAGCTGCCCGACACGCCCACGATTGGGGCAAGGAACAGATAGCGCGCCGTGTCCAACTTCTCCAGCCAGGCCTTGTCGACGCTACGCACCAGGGTGCCGTCGCTGAATGCAGGCAGACTGATGCCAGACGGGAACTTCTTAACCCACGATATGCTTTCATGCACCGACGCTGCGGAAACATGTCCCAGCCATACACCTATGCAGCTGACCGCGTTCTTGGTGGTCTTGTTGCTGGTCTCGGCAAAAAGAAGCGCGCCTGTGTCGGCCGTGCCGCCAGGCTGTGCGATAATCACACTGACGCGCGGATCCGAAGCGGCAATGTTTAGCGGCAACGCCTGATAGCCGCCTTTGAGGCTCGGGGCATAGCCGACGGACAGCGGGGCGTTCTCGATGTCCAGGGCGTCAGCTTTGGCCTGCAACAGGTGCACATTTTCTTCGGTCAGCTCCGTAAGTCCGTCCCAGATACCTATCTGGCGAATGGCTCCGTTGGCATAGTTCTGCATCTGCGCCAGCTCTGCAAAGGTGTGCGCCTCGGGTTTTTCAATAACACCCACGTACAGGGTGATGCCGTCGTTAATACGGAATATCTCCGACAGCTGGTAGTGCATAAGACGCGTAGCCCACGACGCCTCGCTGTCGCTGGTAATGCCCAGGGCTTCGGCTGTGTCTATGGTACTGACCGCCTGCACGGGTTCCGCCTGGAATGCCTCGGGAATGTCCGCGCTGTTTACATAAAACAGCATACCTGACACATGGTCTTGCCCTGGCAGGCTTTTGGGTACGTTTCCGTTTTGGCGGGTAATTGTTAAACTGTTCATTTTGTCTGTTGTTAAAGTTTTAACTTCTTGCGCAGGTAAAGCACAACGGCCATAAAAGCAAGTGCGACAAATAACCCCACGTGCAGCCACGTTTTCCACGGCTGGCGCTCCCTGATTTTTTCGGTTGCCGTCTCGTTGCGGACGGACAGGGAGTCGCGCTCGTGTCGCAGCAGGGTGGTTTCGCTATGATGCTGCACGGACGTGCTGTCCACTTGCTGCGCATGCACTTCTTTCTGTATGTCTGTCTGTGCCGTTTCCTGGCTCTTATAATTTCGCGCGGACGTCTCGGTCTTGGTAATTGCAGCCCTGACGGGCGGCAAGCCTGTAACCGTATCTGTCGGCTGCGTCGTATCGAATATTACAAAGTGCAGCGTCTGCTCTCGGCTCTCCTCATACTCCTGGTTTATTACTTGCTGTATTGTGGCCTGGAGCAGACTGTCCAACTGCGACTTTGTTGCACCATTCACCGCCGTGTTTGTCACCGCTGTGCTGTCGGTACTCACGGCGCTGCTGCTATTTATCTGCGTTTGTGCTGTCGTCGTTTCCCTCGTAACCCCGCAGCTGACGACTGACAGGGCAGTCAGCAGCATGAGGGCAAGAGGGTATCTTCTCGACAGCTTTACGGAATTTTTCAACATCACGGCGTAAACTTGATATTTCCTTTTTGAGCGGCGTAACAATGCTTTCAACAAGCAGGTCGTTCGCTTTTCTCACGTTGTCCAGCTCCGTACTTTTAACCGACGACAGTTTTTCAGCCAATTCAGCGCGAAGCTTGTCTATTTCTACCTTATACCTGCTTCGGTTAAGAATAGAACCCACCCAGATACCCAGCGGGGTGCAAAGCGCCGTCGAGCCGATTATTGAAATTATTACATTTGTTATGTCGCTCATTCATACTGTTACTGTTCTATGCCGATTGTTTTCAGCCATGACGGCACGTCAAACGACGGGCACGCCTTTGCGGCTAACTGACAATGGCCGACGATCTTTACTTTCGGGTGCTTCTGGTGGAACTCCTTTACATAGGACTCCAGGGCTTTCTTCTGTGCTTCGGTGCGCGTGTCCTTGGCTGTCTTGCCGTCTTTGGCAACACCGCCAGCATAGACGATATGACGGCTTACGCCGTTGTAACCTGCTGCACCGTTGGCGACTTCCCAGTCGTCCACCCATGCATCCTCGTTGTTGGCAACCAGGCGTTCCACGCTTCCGTTCAGGTGTACCAGGTCAGTGTAGCCGACCTGTTTCCAGCCTCGGCCGCCCTGTGAAACAGGCGCTGTGTGCCAGCGGCGTATTTCAGCCGCCGACACATCACGCCCTTCTGGGGTAGCCGTGCAATGGATAACCAGATATTTAAGCTCCTTTCTCATTATCCTTCAACACTTGAAACGATTGCACCCCTGGTCTTGTCACCTTTGAGAGGCAGACAGATACCCCATTTTCTGAAATTCACAAGGTTGCGATGATACAACGGATCCTTTGCAGCCTCACTATGGTAGAACTGCACAGAGCCGTTCGCTTTCATCATGCTTGGCACATGGAACGCAACAGAGGCTTGGCGGTCGGTACCAGAAGCGGCGGCACCGAAGCCCTTTTTGTTGCCCGCGCTGGTATAGTATGGGGTTGCGTTGTATTCGTAAATGTCAAAGCCGTACAGGCGCGTGATTTTGCCCTCGGTGTCGTTGATGTTGTAGGCTTCCTTAAAGCTCTTGTCGACACGCAAAAGGTCATTTACATGCTCACTGCACAGGACAAGCACACGGTCGCTGGCAGGCATTTTCATGGCGTCAAACTGCTCTTTCAGCGAAATGATGTCGTCAGGCGTCAGACGCTTGCGCTGGGTGGTTGCGTCCACTTCTCCCGTCGTGCGCAAAACAATGGTCTTACCTGCGCTGTGCGCGTCTGGCGCGATGGCGTGTATAGCCTTTTCCCTTACCTTTTCTTTCAGGGCTTCGCGGTGACGTTCCTGCACGCTGGCCATTTTGTCATAGCTGCATGCGTGGAGCTCGTCGTCAGTGACAGGGGTAGCCTCTGTGTCGAACTTGTCCAGACTGATAGGCTTGTCGGCGTCGTCCAGCTTTGTGATATTAAGCGGGTAGGTGTTGTTGTTTACCAACACTTTGGGGTCGCCGCCCAGCTCGGTGAAGTGGATGACGTCGTTTTCCACATACTGATCATACGACCTGATGCGGTCATACCAGCCCAGGCTCTCGGCTGCCGTTCTGAACGCCTTAATCATTTCGCCCGTCCAGATTTCCGTAAATACGCCTGAATGCAGGCTGCCTGCTGGCATGAACTGACCAGCCAGCAATGCAATGGCATTACCCGCAACGGCGCCCACTGCTGGACTGCCGCCAACGGCGCCCGCAAGCGTGGCACCCATTACACTGTTCACTCCGACGCACATGAGCTGCATGCCGACGGCTAAAAAAATCTTACTTTTCATTCAATTAAAACTATTGTTAAACGGTTATTAAATACTATTTTCTCGGCACTTCAAAGCCATATTCAGCCTTATACAGGCGCGCATATTCCTGCGGCTGCTCTTTCTTCAACGCCTCCAGCTTTTCGGCTGGCACGTCCGACAGCTTCGCATAGGTCTGATGCCCGCCAGCTGGTGCGCCGTTGGCTCCCGTCTCCTTGCTGATAAGGTCGGTCGGCTTCTGTGCGGGCTGCATAAGCTCCAGCGTCTCGTTGAGAGACTGAACACCTACCTTCTTGCCCAGCTCCATGAAATGGTCGCGCTTTGCCTCTGTGATACGTTTTTCACTTACGGCCTTGTCAACGGCTGGC
>ULXU01007327.1_pt1 | contig 21530 bp, 16 predicted proteins | sample 1961521 | NCBI WGS metagenome assembly ULXU01 (sample SAMEA4835845, study PRJEB28245) | human gut metagenome | biome: gut microbiome; material: fecal sample | place: Denmark | collected 2008
TTAAAACATAATTTGTGGAGAGCGGATTCCACAATTGTGTTTGTCGGATTCCAGGTGCCGGGAACGTTAGGACATTCACTGCTTAATGGTGTCAAAGAGGTAAAACTGTTTGGCGAGCAGATTGAAGTTCACGCGAAGATCATGAACCTTCCGGGATTGAGCGGTCATGCGGATAAGAGAATGTTGACAGAATGGATCAAAGCCTATAAGACACCGTTAAAACGGGTCTTTATCGTGCATGGGGATGATGAGGTCTGCGATGGCTTTGCTGCATATCTGCGGGAAGAATTAGGACTCGATGCCGTAGCACCATACAGTGGGGATACGTTTGATCTGGTGCTGAACCAGCAGACTGCACAGGGTTCAAGAGATCTTGTGAAGAAAAAGACAAAGAGCAGCAAGGCTTCTTCGAACGTCTTTGCAAGACTGTTAGCAGCCGGTGAGAGACTCTTAGCGGTCATCCAGAAAAATGAAGGAACTGCAAATAAAGATATGGCAAAATTTGCGGACCAGATCAATGCACTGTGTGAAAAATGGGATCGTTAATGGGATCGCTGATCTATATCAAAATCTACACAGAAAGATAATTTTTCATACTTTTTAGGGCGGATTTTTCCAGACGGGAGACCTGTGCCTGGGAAATATGGATTTCCTCGGCAACTTCCATCTGGGTCTTGCCCTCAAAAAAACGAAGCCGGATAATATAGTTTTCACGCTCATTTAAACGATCCATGGCATCGCCTAAAGAGAGCTCTTCGATCCATTTTTCTTCTTTATTTTTCTTATCACTAATCTGATCCATGACATAGAGCGCATCACCACCATCAGTATAGACCGGATCATAGAGACTTAAAGGACTCTGAATGGCATCGAGTGCAAAGACGATATCCTCTTTTGGGATACCGGTTTCTTTTGCAATATCTTCTAATGTCGGTTCCGTAGAAGCAGTCCTCGTTAAGATTTCTTTCGCATGGATCGCTTTATAGGCAGTGTCACGCAAAGAGCGGCTTACACGGATCGAGTTGTTGTCGCGCAGGTATCTTCGAATCTCCCCGATGATCATCGGAACGGCATATGTGGAAAATTTTACCCCCATATCCGGGTTAAAGTTATCAATGGATTTGATCAGACCGATACATCCGATCTGAAACAGGTCATCTACATTTTCATTGTGATTCGAAAAACGTTTGATGACACTTAAAACGAGCCGCAGATTTCCCTTAATGTAAGTTTCCCTGGCAGCCATGTCTCCCTGTTTGATCTTAGCAAAGAGTTCTTCCTTTTCACTTTCCTTTAAAATAGGGAGTTTTGCAGTGTTTACACCGCAGATTTCAACCTTGTATGCTGCCATGACAGTTCCTCCTGAATGAAAAATATGTAGGGGAAAATGAGGACGATACTAGGATGTGCTTTCTCTTGGAAAGTTATTCAAAATATCTTTATTTTTAAAAAATGATATGCTAAAATAAGACCATAAAGTGGATGGGAAAAGGGATGTCAATGAGAGACTTAATCGATGAACGTAACAGACGTGAGAAGCTGAAAAACAGCATTATAAAAGGATACAATGTTCATTATGTCACACAGGAAGAGCTTGCGCGTCAAAAAGAGGAAGAAGAGCGAAAAAGGCAGCAGGAAGCTGCGGAACGGTTACGCTTAGAAGAAGCCGCAAAAAAAGCCGCATTAGAGTTAGAACGCCGTCGTGAGATGGAACAGCGGGAGCTTTTAGAACAGGCAAAAATGCCGCCTTCTAGCAGATACGGCACGAACGAGACGGACAATCCGGTAACCAAAGAGCAGATCAATGCGATCTTAGCGGAGAAGCGACAGGAATTGGACAAGGTGATCCATGACAGTCAGACAGAGGAGTGATGTGCAATGAGTGATGTTGCAAAGAGACAGGAACGGAGCGAGGAACAAAAAGAGCAGGAAAAGACAAAAAAGGAGTTAAATCCGGAATGGTCACAGGATGCACAGGACGAGCTGCAGGATTTTATAGAATCACAGGGCATTTACATCCGTCAGTAATTCCTTTGGAGAAATATGAAAGTTGCGTTTGAACGCCCTTAAAAAAGTAGAATATTCTTTGAAGCCGCACTCCTGGGCGGCTTTCATGGCTGGGACACCTTCCTTGATCAGTTCGGAGGCGTGTAACAGCCTTTTTTGTTCAATATAGCTGTGTAAGGTGTAACCGGTTTCTTCCTTAAAGCGGTGCATCAGGTAATATTTGCTTAAATACAGCCGGTTCGCAAGCGTTTCATTCGATAAATCTTCCCCTAAATGAGAGTTGATATATTTGAGTAATTCCGTAATCTGCTTGTCATAGGTCAGATCTGTCTCATCGTTTGTAAAAGAAGCATCTAAAAACACGCGGTTAATGTAGACTAAGAGTTGCAAAAAATAAGTGTCACTTAATAACTCACTGCCAAATTCCGTACTGCGCAGACTGTCCTCTAAATTGGCGATGATCGTCTGGATCTCCGATTGCAGGGAAGAGCGGACGCGGATCAGGTTAAAGCTGCGGTCAAGACTTTCCTGAAAACAGGAGGAGAGGTCACAGTTCTTGCGGTGCTGTTTTTCCATAAATTCATTTTTCACCCAGATGACAATACGCTCATAGACACTGCTGCCGTCAATGACCGGCTTGTGGATGTCGTGGTGCGGCACTAAAAGAATATCCCAAGGCTTTAAGTGGTAAGACTTCCCTTCCACAATGTAAGTAACATTTCCTGATAAAAAAATCACAATCTTGTCAAAATCATGGTAGTGAAAATCAAATTGCTGTTCCTTCTTGTCTTTTAAATGAAATAATCTGAAATTCTGCTGTAAATAGCCGCTTCTTAAATTTTCCTCCGGTGGATACATCTGAAAAATTCCTCCCTGCATGGTGATATCTGGTTATTATAATAGTCTGTTTTATCCTGTGTTTTATGATATGAGTACGATAAAAAAAGAATTTGTGTGAGTATAATGAATAAAATATTCTTTTGCTTAGCTGTGCAGTGTTCGTTGGCGATTCAGCATATTTGACCGCTACACCGGAAAATAGCAGAATCGTCAACAAACACGCACATATCCCAAAATAAAAAAATTATTTTAATTACACACAAATGCTCTAACACTATCCTACAGCACTTTTTGCATATTTTCAAGCACAAAACACACTGGAAAATGCAAAAAAATAAAATATAATAAAGTATAGATAAAAGATAAAACAAAGGCAGAGCGAAAGGAGTGCAGGTTTATGGAAACGATCACATTAAAGAAATATAGAGGAAGAGGTAACAACTACCTGATCTTAGATCCGAATAAAAATGACATCCACTTACAGGAGCGTAATATCGAAATGCTCTGTAAGAGAAATTTTGGAAGCAATGCAGTCGGTTTACTGTATGGACCGATCTTAGATGACGGCAAGATCGTAGTGCGGATGTATGACAAGAGCGGAAGAGAAGCAGAGCAGTATGAAGGCGGCATCTGCGTATTTGCAAAATACTTATTAGATGACGGTTACATCAAAGACGATGAGTTCGTACTTGCAGATGAGCAGGGTGGTGTCGAAATGCACTTTTTCAATAAAGATATGGCACATTTTTTAACCGGCGGTATCAAGGAAACAGAGAGCTATACGATTGCTGAGAACTTTTTCTCTTAAGTTTCTGCCAGAACTTGCACGGGATTTCAAAAAGTATTATACTATAATAGATTATGCAGAGGGTAAGTCATCTTACCCTCTTTGATTTGGTGATAGAAGGAGATACTTTTATGGAAAAAATGCTGGATTTAATTACAGGGGAAGTGACTAAGGCATTTATAGCCTGCGGTTACGATGAAAAATATGCAAGAGTGACACTTTCAAACCGCCCGGATCTGTGCGAGTACCAGTGCAACGGTGCATTGGCTGCCGCAAAGGAATACCACTGTGCACCGTTTATGATCTCAGATAAGGTAGCAGAGGAATTAAAGCAGAGCGAGATGTTTGAGTCGGTAGATTCCGTGAAACCGGGATTTTTAAATCTGATCTTATCAAAGGAATATCTTGCATCCTATATGCAGTCTATGCAGAAAGATGAAGAAAGACTTGGATGTGAAAAAGCAAAGAACCCAAAGACGATCATCATTGATTACGGCGGACCGAATGTTGCAAAACCGCTGCATGTCGGACACTTACGTTCTGCAATTATCGGTGAGAGTATCAAACGTATTGGAAAATTTATGGGACATGAGGTAATCGGTGATGTGCATTTAGGTGACTGGGGACTACAGATGGGTCTGATCATTACCGAGCTTAGAGAGCGTAAACCGGAGCTTGTATATTATGATGAGAACTATACCGGAGAATATCCGAAAGAAGCACCGTTTACCATTTCAGAGTTAGAGGAGATCTATCCGACTGCAAGTGCGAAATCCAAAGAGGATGAGGCATATAAAGAGGCAGCCATGAAAGCAACCTCTGAATTACAGGCAGGACGGAGAGGATATCAGGCACTTCTTGCCCATATTTTAAATGTTTCCGTGACAGACTTAAAGAAAAATTACGAAAATCTGAATGTATCTTTTGAACTCTGGAAAGGAGAATCCGATGCCCAGCCATACATTCCGGATATGGTAGAGCAGATGAAAAAAGACGGATTTGCCTATATGAGTGACGGCGCACTGGTAGTAGATGTTGCAAAAGAAGAGGATACAAAAGAAATCCCGCCGTGTATTATCCTAAAATCCGATGGCGCATCTTTGTATACAACAACAGACTTAGCAACTTTGATCATGCGTGAGCAGGACTACCACCCGGATGAGGTTATCTATGTGGTAGACAAGCGTCAGGAACTGCATTTTGTACAGGTATTCCGTTGTGCGAAAAAGACCGGAATTGTACCGGAGGATACCAAATTAGAGTTCTTAGGTTTTGGTACGATGAACGGCAAGGACGGAAAACCGTTTAAGACCCGTGAAGGCGGCGTTATGCGTTTAGAAATGCTGATGAAAAATATCAACGAGAAGATGTACGAAAAGATTACGGAGAACCATACGGTAGACCCGAACGAAGCAGAAAAAACAGCAAAGATCGTAGCACTTTCTGCAATCAAATATGGAGATTTAAGCAATCAGGCATCTAAAGATTACATTTTTGATATTGATCGTTTCACTTCTTTTGAAGGAAATACAGGACCATATATTTTATATACCATCGTGCGTATCAAGTCGATCTTAGCAAAATATGCCGAGGCAGGTAAGAGTGCAAAAGATGCTGTGATACAGCCTGCACATTCCGACAGTGAAAAAGCATTGATGTTAGAGTTATCAAAGTTTAATGCTGTAATGGAAAATGCATATGAGGAGAAAGCACCGCATAAACTCTGTGCATATATCTATGATCTGTCTAACGCATTTAACCATTTTTACCATGAGACAAAGATCATGGCGGAGGAAGATGCAGCGGTACAGGCAGGATATATCCGTCTGTTAGAACTGACAAAATCTGCATTGGAAATCTGCATCGACCTGCTTGGATTTGAAGCACCGGAGAAGATGTAAGCATTAGAGTGGAAACAGGAAAAGAGGGAGAATTTTGAGAGAACAGCTTACAAAGAGCGATGTGAAAAAAATTGAAGAAGAGATTGAATACCGCAGGCTGGTACTTCGCAAGGAGCTCATCGAATCCGTAAAGGAAGCAAGAGCGCAGGGCGATCTGAGTGAAAATTTTGAGTACCATGCAGCGAAAAAGGAAAAGAATAAAAATGAGAGCCGTATCCGGTATTTAGAGAGAATGTTAAAGACGGCAAGCGTCATTTCGGATGAGTCAAAGATGGACGAGGTCGGACTGAACAATAGGGTAACCGTTTATTTTGAGGATGATGACGAGGAAGAGGTCTACAAATTAGTGACCAGTGTACGCGGCAATTCCCTGAAAAATTATATCAGCATTGAATCTCCGATCGGCAAAGCCATCCGCGGAGCCAAGGTCGGTGACCGCGTGTATGTCAAGGTCAATGAGAATGCCGGCTACTATCTGGAGATTCGTGCCATTGAGAAGTCTGATGATGAAGCGGAGGATAGTATCCGGAAGTATTAAGTGTGAAAAGCAAAGCAGGAGAGGTATGCGTATCATAGCATCCTCTCCTTTTATCATGTTACCGGTATTTTTTTAATACCCAAGTTCCTCCCCGACTAACAGCACTTTAATCCGGTGCGGCGTACCACAGCGTCTGGTAATTACGGTATGGTTACAGATGCACTCAGGGGAAAGACAGTCTGCACAGACACCGGTGGTGGCACATGGAGTCTTTCTGTTCAAACGGTTGCAGTTTGGTGGAGAGGCGATGTTGCGTACTCTTGCGATAGCAGCGTCTGTATCCGTTGCAACTTTGTTCATGCCACAGACAATAATGACCTGTGCCGGACCGAAAATCAGAGCAGCCACGCGGTTGCCGTTGCCGTCCGTGTTGACAAGCTCGCCGTCTAAGGTAATGGCATTGGTGCTCATAAAATAGGTGTCGCAGGAAAATGCTTTGCGGTAAATCGTACCGATCTCCTCCGGGGTAGAAGCCTTTGAACGGTCATAGAGTGTGATGTCTTCACGGGCATTTAACGCATCCATGATACCGGATTCGGAAAGTGTCATGGAGCCGCCAAAACTTACACTGTCGCCGGTGGATACAAGCTCCATGGCTGTTTTTACTGCGTCTTTACAGGTTGGACAGTAGAAGCCGTCCATCTGACGTTTTTTTAAATTTGCAATGATCGTGTTTGCCTGATGTTCATAAAAGGTCTGTTTTGGATTCATAGGGAAGCCTCCTTCTTTTGAAAAATTGTCTGACAGCATTATAGCATAGCTTGCATTTCATGGCAAAAGAAGGTATGATAAGAAACGTTGACGGAATAAAAACGTAAAGGAAGTGATAACGTGGAGAAGAAAAAGAGTATCTTTTCTTATTATAAACCCTATAAAAAAATCTTTTTTGCAGATATGTTTTTTGCAATTATGGCATCCATCATTACACTGGTGATTCCGCTGGTGGTACGTTATATCACCTCGACTGTGATATATTATGAAACGGATGAGGCATTCCGGGTAATTTTAAAACTGGGTCTGATGATGACCGTTTTGATTTTATTTCAGTGCTATTGCAATTATTTTATAGCAAATTACGGACATGTGATGGGAGCAAAGATTGAGTATGATATGAGAGCAGAGATTTTTGCACATTATCAGAAGCTGCCGTTTTCCTTTTATGACAATCAGAAGGTGGGACAACTGCTGTCACGCATTACTTCGGATTTGTTCGATATTACGGAGCTTTTGCATCATGGGCCGGAAAATGTGGTCATTTCTGCAATGAAATTTATCGGAGCCTTTGTGATATTATTCACAATCAGTCCGAAACTGACATTTGCTGCATTTGCACTGATACCGTTCATGTTTTTGTATGCGTGGTTTTTTAACCGTAAAATGAAAAAAGCCTTTGCGAGAAACCGCGTGAAGATTGCCGATATCAATGCCCAGATTGAGGATAATTTATCGGGCATCCGTGTGGTAAAATCTTTTGCAAACGAGAGTGTGGAAGAAGAAAAATTCAAAGTCGGCAACGATGGATTTTTAGCTGCAAAAAAAGACAGTTACCTCTATATGGGAGGTTATCATTCAGGACTGACGGCATTTATCAATATGATCACGGTCATCGTGTTAGTCGCAGGTGGAATACTGATCACAAAAGCACAGGTCAGCGTAACAGATTTAGTTACATTTTTACTCTATATCAGTATTATGACCGATCCGGTCCGCACGATGATCGACTTTGCGGAGATGTTCCAGAACGGATATTCCGGCTATGAGCGTTTTCAGGAGATATTGGCGATCGAGCCGGATATACAGGACAGTCAGGGCAGCGAAGAGCTGACCGATGTCAAAGGAACGATTGATTTTGAAAATGTGTCTTTTCAGTATGAGGAAAATACAGAAAAGGTACTAAGCCACATAGATCTACATGTGGATGCAGGAGAGTATTTGGCACTGGTAGGCTCTTCCGGAGCAGGAAAAACCACACTCTGCAACCTGATCCCGCGTTTTTATGACGTGACGGGTGGCAGTATCAAAGTGGATGGCAAAGATGTCCGGGATCTGACCTTAAAGAGCCTAAGAGACAATATCGGCATTGTACAGCAGGATGTCTATCTTTTTGTCGGAACGGTCTATGACAATATTGCTTACGGCAGACCGGACGCGACAAGAGAGGAAGTCATAGAGGCAGCAAAAAACGCCAATGCCCATGAGTTTATTATGGCATTGCCGGATGGCTATGACACCGACATCGGACAGCGCGGCGTAAAACTTTCCGGGGGACAGAAACAGCGTCTTTCCATTGCCAGGGTATTTTTAAAGAATCCGCCGATCCTGATCTTTGATGAGGCAACCTCCGCACTCGATAATGAGAGCGAACGGGTGGTACAGGAATCGTTAGAAAAATTAGCAAAGAACCGTACAACCTTTGTCATTGCACACAGACTTTCGACTATCCGCAATGCGAAAAAGATACTGGTGCTGACCGAGAATGGCATCGAAGAAGAGGGAACCCATACGGAACTGATGAAAAAAGATGGAATTTATGCCGGTCTTTACCGGATGCAGTTTGCCGACGAAGAAGTTTGACAGGCTGTGCTACAATAGTATATAGAAAGAAGGAGACGATAGTATGACAAAAATTGATATTATTTCCGGTTTCTTAGGAGCAGGAAAAACAACATTTATTAAAAAAATGATAGACGAGGTATTCAAGGGAGAAAAGATCGTGCTGATCGAAAACGAATTTGGTGAAGTCGGCATTGACGGTGGATTCTTAAAGGATGCCGGAATTGAGATTACCGAGATGAACAGCGGATGTATCTGCTGCTCCTTAGTCGGAGACTTTGGTAAGAATCTGAACGAAGTGATCGAGAAATTCCATCCGGACCGTATTCTGATCGAGCCATCCGGTGTTGGAAAACTTTCCGATGTTATGAAATCCGTTATGGATATTGAAAAAGAGCAGGATGTCAAATTAAACGGACTGGTTACAGTCGTCAACGCACTCAAAGCCAGCAAGCAGATGAAAGCATTTGGTGAATTTTTTAACAATCAGATTGAGTATGCGACAACCGTTGTATTGAGCAGAACCCAGAAAGCATCCGAGGCACAGTTAGAACTCTGCGTAAAACAGATACAGGAATTGAATGCAAAAGCAGCAATTATCACAACACCTTGGGATGAAATCAAAGGTGAGCAGATATTAAAAGTCATCGAGGGTCAGGATACCATGGAGGCAGAGCTTTTAGCGGAGGCACATCATCGTGAGGAAGAAGAGCATGAGCATCATCATGACCACGAACATCATCATGAGCATGAGCACGAGCATCATCACGACCATGAGCATGAGCATCATCATGACCATGAGCATGAACATGAGCATCATCACGACCATGAACATGAGCATGGCGAGAACTGCACCTGCGGCTGTCATGACCATGACCACGAGCATGGACATCATCATGCCGATGATGTATTTACAAGCTGGGGCAGGGAGACACCTCACAAATACACGAAAGAGGGTATTGAGGACATTTTAAAGAAATTCTGCGATACCGAAGAATATGGTACGATTTTAAGAGCAAAAGGCATGATTCCGGCAGAGGACGGCACATGGATTTACTTTGATATGGTTCCGGGTGAATATGAGATTCGTGAGGGTGAGCCTGATTATACAGGAAGACTCTGTGTTATCGGAACCGATATTGAGGAGTATCAGTTAGAGCATCTGTTTGAACTGGTATAAAAAAGATAGAGCAAGGGAGGCAGCAGCATGGAGGAAATACCGGTATATCTCTTTACGGGATTTATGGACAGCGGTAAGACATCTTTAATCTTAGAGACATTATTTGAGAACGATTTTACGGAAGAAGACCGTGGACTGATTATTGCCTGCGAGGACGGAGATGTGGAGTATGACGAGGAGAAGTTAGCCGGCATCAATGTAAAACTTGCGACAATCGATGAAGAAGAGGATTTTAATGCAAAGACCTTGCAAACCCTCAATGAGACATATCAACCGCAGGTCATCTTTATCGAATACAACGGAACCTGGGGCATGGATACCTTAAAAGAGACGGAACTGCCAAAGGGCTGGGTGATTGTACAATCTTTAGCGACAGCCGATGCGACCACTTTTGAGATGTATCTGACCAATATGCGGACGATGATTATGGAGCAGTTGTTCGATGCGGATGTAGTTATTTTTAACCGCTGTGATGATGATACACCAAGGGAAAAATTCCGCCGGAATGTCAAAGCACTGAATCGGAAAGCCCAGATCGTCTATGAGAGAAAAGACGGAACCTTAGATGAGCGTGAGATGGAGGACGTTCCATTTGACACCAGTGCGGATTTTATTGAATTATCCGATGCAGATTACGGACTGTGGTACCTCGATGCCATGGACAATCCCAAAAAATATGACGGAAAGACGATCAAGTTCTTAGCCTTAGTTTATAACCCGGACAAAATGAAAAAAGGAGTCTTTGTACCGGGACGTTTTGCAATGACCTGCTGTGTGGAGGATATTACTTTTATCGGATTTAAGTGCAAATATCCGGATTCCGATAAGATACCTCATAAATCCTGGATCGAGATTACGGCAAAAGTCAAAGTGGAATTTGCAAAAGAGTATCGTGGAAAAGGACCGGTCCTTTATCCGGTAGAAATAAAACCGGCGAAAAAGCCGGAAGATGAGCTGGTATATTTCAGTTAATATAGGAGAAAACAGACATGTTTTATGTACTTGAAGCAGTCAATATAGCAGCGATCTTATTAATGCTGTCTATGCTCGTGGTTGTGATCAGACAACAGCCATCCAGAGCACAGATGGCATTTGTGCTATATGACGTATTTACCGTGATTTTTGTAATAGGAGTCCAGTTAGAGCTGATGCATGCAGATACGGTAGGAGAAGCGTTGAGCGGTCTCTGTGTCCAGTATGTCGGACAGGCAGGTTTTTTGATGGCACTCTTGTGGTTTGCTTCCGAATTTGCCTATTTAAAAATACCCGGCTGGATCTATATCATACAGGCAGCGATCAATACGGTGGTACTCGTTGGTGTGTTTACGGCAGAACACAATCCTTATTTTTACAATTCCATGAAGATCTTAAATGATGGAATGTATCAAAGGATCAATGTCAGCGGCGGGATCATCTGGAAGATGCACTATATCCATATGGCAGCGGTACTTTTGACGATTCAGATCTGCTGTGGTGTGCGTTACAGACAGAGTACGGCAACACAGAAAAAAAGAATCCTTTATATAGCAGCAGGAAACGGAATCTTTGCCTTAGAACTGATATTAAAAGGTTTAGGAGTCTTTGGCAGCTATAATCCGGTAGTGTGTGCCATGACCATTACGATGTTCTGTATGATGATGGCAATGGTAAAATACGGCTACTTCGGTTCCCTGCATGCGGCGGTAGACAATGCGTTTAATCATGGTGACGAAGGACTGCTTGTACTGAGTAATGAAAATACCATTATCTTTGTCAACGCAAGGATGAATGCGTTGTATCCGGGCATCCGGGAAGGGGAGCGAATCTCCAAATACCCGGACATCATAGAAGTGTTGAAAAAAGAAGACCATATGTTAGAGTGGGGCGAAGAAATCTATGAGCTTAGAACCGAAAGTATCATAGAGCACGAAGAAAAAAGCGGCATGATGCTCTGGTTCATCAATCAGACACAGCAGTTAAAGCAGATGGAAGAACTGCGGACAGCCAACGAGATCAAACAGAATATCCTGATACAGATCAGCCACAAGCTCCGTACACCGATGAACGCAATGCTTGGAATGAACGAAATGATATTGCGGGAGAGCAAAGAGGAACAGGTGTTAGAGTATGCCAAAGAGACAGAAAAAGCGGGGGAACAGATGCTTGCACTGATTGAAAAGGCAATCTATGAAGCTGAAAAAGCGACAGGCGAAGAAATTTCTGCACACTCGGATGCTCCAAATGGCAGAAGAGCCGATGTGAAAGCCGATATAGATACAACTGCAAATACAGACAGAACAAAACAAATAAGTGACCTAAGTAATAAATGGATACTCGCCGCAGACGATAACACAACCAATCTAAAAGTATTAAAACATCTTTTGAAAAAGACAAATGTACATTTAGAAACCGTTATCGGTGGAGAAGCCGCTATAGAAGCATGCAGAAAAAGAAATTATGATTTAATTTTCTTAGATCACTTAATGCCACAGCCGGACGGCATAGCGACACTGCATCAGATACAGGAGGATACAGCGGGCAGGAACCGCTATACGACCGTGATCGTACTGACGGCAAACGCACTGCCGGGAGCAGAGCAGATGTATTTAAAAGAAGGATTTGCCGATTATATCACAAAGCCCATAAAGCCCAAAGAATTAGAACGACTGTTAGGCAGATATTTAGGCTGGGAGTCTGATGAGCAGGAAGCAAAGACAGTTCCTGAAGGGATTTTCCATGTCTTAGAACAGGGTGAGATCAATGTAACGAACGGTCTGCAGTTTGCGGATGGAGATGTGGAATTTTACCGGAATCTGCTAGAAATGTTCGACAAAGAATACGAAGAAAAAAGAGAAAAAATACATACCACTGATATTGATGAATATTTTATAGCACAGGTACATGGGATCAAGGGAGAAGCCCGTGGCATCGGAGCGGAACGGCTTGGAAATCTGTTTGAAGAATTAGAAGAGACTGCAAAGCAGGGAAACAGCAGACGGGTTGAAGAACTTTTACCAGAAGCCATGCAGGAATGGGAGCGTATTGTTCGTCTCATACAGACGGTACTGTCCTGAATCAGAAAGAGATGAGCAAAAAGCCATCCTCAAAAGGCACGGTCAGAAAGTAACCGTAGGTTTCGCCAAAGAATTTTTGTATTCCTCAATAATACGGGCAGTTTCGGATTGTTTACGGATCGGAACCGGGATCAGGGAATTGTCCGACATAATTAAATCCTGATTTAAGAATCCGTCCACGAAATCCAGATTGACTAAATAACTGCGACCGCAGGAAAGAAAGTTTTTCGTATCTGCGAAAGCGTCTGCAAAACGACTTAAGCTTCCGGGTACGGAAAAGGTCTCTTTGCGTGTATGGAAGATCACGGTATGCCGTCCGGTCTCTAAGTATAAAATATCAGAAAATGCGATTAAAAGCTCTTTGCCCTTCACGGAGACAGAGAGCTTTTTTTGAGCTTTTTGGATCAAAGCCTCACATCGTTGCATCGCCATCAGAAAATGTTCATGGGTAAAAGGTTTTTGCAGATAATAAAGCGCATGTACCTCATAGCTGTCCATGGCATGCTCGGTAGAAGAGGTAGTAAAGATAATGCCGCTTGTCACCTGCTGCCTGCGGAGCTCCCTGGCGACTTCCATGCCGTCTTTTCCCTCCATATAAATATCTAAGAAAAACAGATCCGGGATTTCCCGGTGTTTCTTCAGATACGAAAACATCTCATCACCGCTTGAAAAAGCAACCGTAGAAAAATCTGCACCAATCTCATTTTCATAAGCAGAAAGATGGTGCATCAGGCGTAGACAATCACTTTTTGAATCATCACAAATGTAGATCAGCATAACAGGCAACCCCCTTTTCTATCACAATCCATATCAGTAAAACATAAAAATAAATCACAAAAAATTTTTATAAATTATAGCATAATCACAAAAAAATGGATAGCCACGAATGACAAATAGGCATTTTTTTTGACAATCAGGCAGATAACATTGACGTATGGCAGGATATTTTCGATAATAAGACGAATGTATTATAATTCATATAATATAGGTATGAATTTTGTGTTGAAACCATTTTATGCCTATATGTGGAGCTTCGTGTTTCGCGTAGATCATACTGCATCGACCCAAATATCAAACACACATACACATAAAGGCATAAATGGTTTCAGACAAAAGTGACGAAATGAAATCACAAGGAGGAACATATGTATAAACCAACCAGACACAGTTACGAAAAAAGAATGAAAAATCAGCGTAGAAAGGCAAAAGCAGGACTTCTGTTAGCAACTACCTTAACAGCAGGGATGGCAGTGAATCCATGTCCGGCAGTTGCCGGATTAGCGTCTTATTTGACCGGAACTGGAAATGTATCCGTGGTACAGGCGGCAGAGACACTCAGCATCAGCAAAGAGAATGTGACGAAGATCAATATCAGCGAACAGACACCGGAAGAGGTTTGGGGTGATATGCAGATTAACATTGTATTAGATACACCGGGAACTTATCTTTTAGAGGGCAGCAATTATATCAATGAGTCCTATATCGATACGCAGATTACAGTTCCGGAAGGCGTAGAAGTCAATATCATCTTAGCAGACGGATTCTCGATCAACAATGATGGTGCAAACTATGTTTGGGGTTGTGGTTACGCCAGGTCTACATTAGGAGTCAATCCATTTGTGATCAACGGAACAGCCAATCTCTATATTGACGGCAATGTGGCGATCAGTGGTCAGTCGACACAGACTAATTATTCTGATAAACAATATGTTCGTGGACTGTTTGCTGTCAGTGGAAAACTACATATCAAAGAGGTCAAAGAAGGAGCGGTGGTTACCTTAGAAAATGATGTCTTTGACAGGACAAAGTGGGAAAGTCAGCTGAGTCTGACACCGGGAATGTTTGATGGAAGCGGAACCGTTATCATAGAGGAAGGAACTTTTGATAGCAAAGAGATTTCTCATGGGGTCAATCTAAATACAACTAATATATCCCTGAGTACAATGGGAGACGATGAGAGCGAAGAAAAGTTTACTACAAGTGTGCAGAATTTTATTATAAACGGTGGAAATTATGGCGTAGTTGAGATATACGAAGCAAAACAACATAGTGATGATTATCTATATCAGACAAATCTGTTGATCAACAATGCGTCTTTGACAAGGGCAGTCTGCGATTCGGATAGAAACGCTTCAATTGAGTATGGAAGCTGCACTGATGTAAAGGAAAATGAGACAGGAACAGGCTATATCATAACAAATACAAACCATGATTATGGAGCAGCAGATTATAGCTGGAGTGCGGATAAGAGTACCTGTACGGCAAGCAGGGTATGTCAGAAAGATAAGACACATGTAGAGACAGAGACAGCGACTGCAACTTCTGTTATTACAAAACAGCCAACCTGTACAACAGCCGGAGAGCGTACTTACAACGCAGAATTTAAAAATGAAGCATTTGCCACACAGACCCAGACAGAAGCAGTAGCGAAAAAAGGACACAAATATGCAGCACCGACCTATAGCTGGAGTGCGGATAAGAGCACCTGTACGGCAAGCAGGATATGTCAGAACGATAAGACACATGTAGAGACAGAAAAAGCAACCGTAACCTCTGCAGTGATCACGCAGCCGACGTATGAAAAGACAGGAGTCCGTACTTATACGGCAGCCTTTAAAAATGCGGCATTTAGTACACAGACACAGACGGAAACCATTGCAAAGCGGGTAAAACCACAGGAAAATATCCAGACAAAGACCAGCATTAAAAAGGCATCAGTAAGCAGTATCTCCAATAAGAACTACAATGGAAAATCCCAGAAGCAGTCGATCAAGGTCAAATTAGGCAAAAAGACATTAAAACAGGGAACCGATTATACCGTATCCTATAAAAATAATAAGAATATCGGAAAAGCGACCGTGACCATCAAAGGGAAAGGTAAATACGAAGGAAGCATCAAAAAGACCTTCCAGATTACCGTAGCAAAAGGAAAAACCTATACGGCAGGAAACTTTAAATACAAGATGACAAAAGCATCCACAAACGGAAAAGGAACCGTTACCCTTGCTGCAACCAAAAAGTCAAAATCCGATTCAAAGTTTACTTCCTGTAAAATAACGGATACCGTAAAGATCGGTGGTAAGACCTTTAAGGTGACAGCGATCGGAGATAACGCATTCAAAGGTTATGAGAAATTAAAGACCATTACCATTGAATCGAAGAACATCAAGAGCGTAGGCAAGGATGCCGTTAAGAATATCTATAAAAAAGCAACGATCAAAGTACCGAAGGACAAAGTAAAGGAATATAAGAAATTATTCAACAAAAAGACCGGATTTACTTCTAAGATGAAGATCAAAAAAGCGTAAAACAAAAAGCGTAAAAAATAGAAAGAACCGGAAACGGTGTCCGGAGTATCATACACAGAGGGCCGGGACAGGGAAATCCTGTTACCGGTCCTCTTCTTACGCCAAGAAAGTTTGGCAAAAAGTTTGGTTTTGGTTTGGTTTACATGGAATGACCGTATACGCTATAATAAATGAGGTAAAAAAAGGAAAAGAACGGAGAAGTTTATATAAATGAGGAAGTGGTGGCAAGAACAGTGAGAACGGTAAGAAAGAGTAAAGAAGATGTGCATTACCCAAGACATGTCAAAGAGCTGTGTCAGATTATGGAAGAGGCGAAAGAGCAGGGACAGCTTCGGGCAGTCATGGAAGAGGAATTTAAAAAGCCGGTGTCTATGACCGGCATCTGGGAGTGCAGAAGTTATTTTCATATGGAAGATGAGAACGGTTATGAGGGTGACACAGTCCTGCTTTCCATCAGAGCGTTACTGGCAACAATGGAAGGAAAGTTAAAAGAGGCACGCTGTTATGCGGATATGTTGTGTGAAGCACCAGCGCCGGATGAAGAGGAACTGACGCGTGAGAAATTTTTTCGTCTGATTTTAGAAATGGTGCTTCCCGATACCACGGACAAACGTTTTTTTCAGATTGTATGTTTTCTGGAACGGATTCATACGAAGCCGATTCAAAGTCTGATACTTTCTGCATGCAGACCAAGCATTCTGGATGGATTTAGGGATTTCACACCCTATGGAAAATATTTAGTCAGCTATAAAGATGAGATTACGAAATCCGTGCAGACATTATATGGCAATAGTGGAAAAGGTGTCTATGAAGTTGCCTTAGCGGAATGGAATTACCAGAACAACAAATGTTTTGATGCATTAGTTTTAGTCACCGGAACAATTCCGCTGTTAGAGTCCGAGCAGGATGTACAGTGCCTGTTTGTGGCGATGGCGTTGCAGTTTCGGATACTTCTTGTCAACGGACAGACCAAGATGGCAGAGCCGTACATCAAAAAAATCCGGGAACGCATCCAAAGAGGCGGACGGGATGAGTTAGAGTCAAGTCTGGATGCATTAGAATGCCGGGCAGCCTTATATGGCGGAAATATGGAGCGTATCGAGGCGTGGTTAGAATATCAGGCACCGGATGAAAATAAAGAACTTTATATGATGGATATGTATGCTTACCTGATCAAAATCCGCTGTTATCTCTTAAATGGAAAGCATATGATGGCGATCGTATTAGCAAAACGTCTGATCAATTTGATCGAGCCGGTCAACAGGTATATGGATCTGTGTGAGTGCTATATGTTATCAGCCATGGCATGTTATAAGGCAAAAGATAACAAGCGTCTGTGCGAGGAGCTGCAAAAGGCATTAGACCTTGCAAAACAGTATGGATATTACCGCCTGTTAGCAGACGAGGGAGCCTGTATGGTAGAAATGTTAAAAATTTATCATAAAGAGGCAGGGGCAGACAGCTTTACGGAAAACGTGCTCGACCTTGCAGGCAGTGTAGCAAGTCATTTTCCGGATTACTTAAAGTCACCGGGAGAGCGTTACGGTGCTTTAACGGAGAGAGAAGCAGAGGTCTTACGCCTGATGGCAAGAGGCATGAGCAATGATATGATCGCAGAGGAATTAGACAAGAAAGTGGGAACCGTAAAATTTCATACGGCAAACATTTTTAAAAAGCTCAAGGTACAAAACCGGCAGCAGGCGGTAGAACGTGGCTATGAGATTGGATTTATAGGATTAGAAAAAGGAGGTACTGATGAGAAGAAAAAGTAAATTTATCATGATTCTGTTCGTATGCATGGTGGCTATGTTAGCCGGATGCGGACAGTCGAAAAAAGAACCGGATGATTATGCAACCAATAATGTGAAGAGTGAAAAGACAGACAGTGCGAAAAAGACATCAGAAGGGATAGCAAAGGACAAGATTAAAGTAGGCGTAGTCCATTTGTCCGACCCGGCAGAGGGCAGTGGTTACACTTATACACATGAACTGGGAATCCAGGGAATGCAGAAGAATCTCGGATTATCAGATGAACAGATCGTAAGAAAGAACAATGTAGATGATACTGATGCGCTGGCAACACAAAAGGCAATACAGGAGTGCATAGACGAAGGCTGCAATATTATCTTCGGTACAAGCTGGGGCTACATGGATGTGATGGAACAGATGGCAGAAGAGTATCCGGGCATTTATTTTTGCCATGGAACCGGTTATAAGAGCAACGGAAAAAATTTTACGAACTATTTCGGACGCATCTATCAGGCGAGATACTTAAGCGGGATTGTTGCCGGAATGAATACAAAGACCAATAAGATCGGTTATGTGGCGGCGCAGGATTCCTCGAATTCAGAAGTGACAGGAGGGATTGATGCCTTTGCAATGGGAATCGCATCGGTAAACCCGGATGCAGAAGTATATGTAAAGATCACACATAGCTGGTATGCACCGGAGGCAGAAAAAGCGGCATCCCTGCAGCTTTTAGATATGGGCTGTGATGTCATGGCACAGCATTGCGATACACCGTATCCACAGACAACGGCACAGGATGCAGGAGTCTATGGAATCGGATACAACTCTGATATGCGAAAAGAGACACCGGATGCCTGCCTGTGCAGTGTAATATGGAATTGGAGTGCATATTATACTTCCGAGGTACAGAGTATCATAGATGGTACTTATGATGGAAAGAATTATTATGGTGGTATGGCAGAAGGATTGGTGGACATTACGGACTTGGCAGATTTTTGCGCTGATGGAACACAGGAAAAAGTAGATGAGGCAAGGGCAGAGATTTTATCCGGAAAATGCAATGTCTTTGATGGAAAGATTGAAACCAATACAGGGGATACAATTGGAAAGAAAGGTAAGACACTAGACGATGGTACCATCACGGGAGGTATCAATTGGTACTATAAAAACGTGAAGATTGTAGAGTAGGAGAGATACAGATGGAAAAGACAAATAAAAGACAGATAAGATTTGACTTAAAAAAGAAGATTTTAATGCTTGGGGTTCTTCCGGTCTTAGTATTGGGACTGATGGTTATCTTTATAGCACAGACCATTGTCAGGGATTCTCTGCTAAAAGAGATTAAAGATGCATTGCAGAGTGCGGCAACATCTACGTTTGCAGCGTATGACCAGAATTCAGGGGATTATATTAAGACGGAAAATGGAGAAATATGGAAAGGAAGCTACAATATTTCCAAGTCGGAAAGTCTTGTGGACAGTATCAAAGAAAAGACAGGATTAGAAGTGACTTTTTTCTATGGAAAAGACAGGATCATGACCTCTGCAAAGGATAAAAAGGGAGACCGTATCTTAGGTTCCCCAGCAGGAGAGACCATCCAAAAAGAAGTCTTAGAAAAGGGAAAAGAATATTTCAGTGATTCTGTGTCCATAGACGGCACGCTTCACTATGGTTACTATGTTCCGGTTTATCAGGGAGACAGCAAAAAACCGGTCGGAATAATTTTTGTGGGAGCAAATAAGGCACAGAAGGATTCTGCGATCAATAAGATCATCAATACCGTGATCTTAGTGGTACTGATTGTAATGTTGCTCTGTATCGCAGTGGCAGCAGTGTTTGCTTTTAATTTTTCAAGAGCATTGAAAAAAGGAATCAATATGGTACAGTCCGTGTCCTCCGGTAATCTGAAAAATGAAATGGATACAAAGTTGATAAAAAGGCAGGATGAACTCGGAGACTTATCAAAGGCGATCAGCAGCCTGCAGGATGAAATGATCAAAAGTATTGCGAATATTGCAGGAAATGCAGAGGCGGTGCTGATGGCATCCGGAGAACTGGGCGAGACAGCAAGAGAGGCCACAACTTCTATGCGGCAGGTAGAGGGAGCGATTGACAGCATCATGCAAAGTGCGGCAACGCAGGCAGAGATTTCTGACAAAGCGGCAAAGAATGTACATAGTATGGGTGAAAAAATTGAGCGGACTACAGAAGAGATGGAACAGATGCAGCAGAATGCAGATGCCATGTCCTGTGCAGAGAAACAGAATGTGGAAACCATCCGGGAACTGCTTGAAAGCAATAAAGAAGTGCAGGAACTGATACAGGAGATCGAAGCACAGACAGCAAAGACAAATGAATCGGTAGTACAGATCAAAGAAGCAACGGAAATCATTGCATCCATTGCTTCACAGACAAACCTGTTAAGTCTCAATGCGAGCATTGAAGCTGCAAGAGCAGGAGAAAGTGGAAAAGGCTTTGCGGTCGTTGCTACAGAAATCCAGCAGTTAGCAAGCAAGTCCAATGAGTCGAGTCAGAATATCTCTGATATTTTACAGCAGCTTACGGAGAACTCTGATCGTGCAGTAGAGACCATGGGAAAAGTTACAACGACGATAGAGGCACAGACTGAACATATCAAAGAGACCGAGACAATGACAGAAGCGGTTATGAAGAGAATTTTAGAATCCATAGAAGGAATGCAGGTAATCGCAGACAGCGTAGAGTATTTAGATGGGGCAAGAAAAGAAATCGTAGAGACCGTGTCAGAACTTTCAGAAATTGCAAAACAGAATGCAGCCACTACGCAGGAAGTATGTACGGCAGCCAATACCGTAACAGAGAATTTTGATATAGTATCCGGCAGTATGGAAGGCTTAAAAAATATTGCGGATGAGTTAGAGGGAAGCATGAAGCATTTTCAGGTGTAACAGATAAAAAGTAAGAGGGAACAATATGTCAAAGAAGATATTACGATACACAGGAACATTTGCAGCAGTGCTTTGTCTGTTCTGGGCACTGCTGATACTCACGTCCCTGATACCAAACGGACAGATCAAAAAGAATCTGCAAAAAAGTGAAGAATTCTATAAGAGTGCGGAGGCATTTTCCTTTGAGCAGGGACAGAAGATGCATACGGTTTCCGATAACTATGCGGATGCGATTCTGTTAAACATCCTTTGGAACATTGACAGTAAGCAGCCGGTGCTGACCTCCTTAGACACCAAATACTGTGACGGCGGTGATTATGGTGTGAACTGGGGACTGCATCAGGCACTCAACGGAAAAAAGGCCAATTGTGATTATTCACGTTACTGGCATGGTTCGGTGATCTTTTTACGTCCGCTGTTACTGATCACGGATGTGCAGGGCATTAAGAACATTGGACTTGCGGCAGTATTGCTGCTTACAGTCTGCAATCTGTTGCTTTTGTTAAAGAAAAAACAATATTTTGTGGCAGTGTCTTTAAGCTTCTCTCTGCTATGTATCCACATATGGGATGTCAGGCTCTCACTAGAATATCTGCCGGCATTTCTCGTCAGTCTGACGATGTCTCTGCTCTTTTTATGGTTTGAAGAAAAAGGAGACGATACGCTGATGATACTCTCGGTGGTCAG
>ULXU01017216.1_pt1 | contig 21422 bp, 28 predicted proteins | sample 1961521 | NCBI WGS metagenome assembly ULXU01 (sample SAMEA4835845, study PRJEB28245) | human gut metagenome | biome: gut microbiome; material: fecal sample | place: Denmark | collected 2008
AATGAACCAATGCGTAACACTTTAATTGAATTTATCAGGAACTGTGTAGGGTGAGAATGAAAGGAGCTAAAGATGAGGAGTATTAGATTTTTCTTGTTGGTATGCAGTATGGCAGTATTTTTGCTTTCTGCAATTACAGTATCTGCTGATGCGCAGCCCGGTGTAGTCGCAGAGGCAACACTGCAGCACATCCATGCCGGTGATAGTACAAACGGAGGGGGATGCCATACAAAATTTGTTCATTCCGATGGCTGCGGCAAGTTACTAAGCTATTTGCAGCCAGATTATAACGCCAGCGCAGACGGAAGCTGGGGATTATATATTTGCCCGGATGGACATTATCAGTCGAGAAGCGTTTTGGGATCTTCAGTGTTACATTGTGAAATAGGACGGTTTGACAGATATGACCCTGACTGTGGCATGAATGAAAATGACACAATAGGAACGATACAAATACAAAAAAATGTTGATAACGGATATATCTTGATACCATCCGCACTCAATCTGGCAGAGTGTGTTTCGGGCATATCGTATGAATGGTCTACATCCGAGACCGGAAACTGTACTGTGTCTGAAAACGGTGAATACAGGTTGACGGTTAGATATCAGGATTCCGGCGTCAATCGAACAGCACAACTGAGCTACACAGTAGATGATTTTGACAATGTGGCGCCGGTAATCAGTGAAGTGCAAAAAAGCACAGACAAGGAAACAAATCAGGATTTAATTTTAACGGTTATTGCAGCAGATAATGAAGGGGGAAGTGGGATCGCCGGATATCGGATCGGTGATGGTGAGTGGCAGGAATCCAATCAATTTCAAATAAGTGACAATGGAAATTACCTGTTTTATGTACGAGACAGGCAGGGGAATGTATCGGATGCTTTTTCAGTTGAAGTAAAAAATATTGATAAGATTGCACCCACAGTGTCGTTGTCGGTAGATACATATGGTTGGACAACAGGAAATGTTGTAATTACAGCTACGGCACAGGATCAAATCATCAGTTTTTCGGATCCAGCTATTTCCGGAGGTGATGCGAGTGAAGGGGAGCAAATAGGAGGTCTTGCTGCAGATGCGTATAGTTGGGACGGCGGAGCAACCTGGACATCAAGCAGTACAATGACAGTTTCATGTAACAATACATATGGCGTGATTGTGCGCGATAAGGCAGGAAATACGGCGTATGCAGATATTGTAATCACAAACATTGATGAAACTGCACCTTCCGTGTCTTTGTATGCATCTACGCAGGATTGGACAAATGCAGATGTATTAATCAGTGTATCGGCGTCTGATGATCAGTCCGGGCTTGCAGTAGATCCATATAGTTGGGACGGCGGAGCAACCTGGACGTCAAGCAGTACATTGACAGTTTCGTGTAACGGGACATACAGCGTGATCGTGCGCGACGCAGTGGGGCACACCGCAAGCGCAGATATCACGGTTTCAAACATAGACAGGACAGCGCCAACAATAGAGAAACTGGAAAAGAGCGCACTGAATTGGTATTGGGAACTGGAATCTGTATTGATTACCGTGGTGGCGTCCGATGATCAGTCCGGGCTTGCGGCAGATCCTTACAGCTGGGATGGCGGAGCAACCTGGACATCAAACAATACCTACGAAGTTAAAGAAAGCGGAAGAATTATCTTAATGATCCGGGATGTACTCGGAAATGAAATAACGCAGGAAATAGATATGGTTCGTCAGGAACAGCCCAAGCCAATTGTTCAGATCACGCCGGTGCAGCCCACAGAGCCGGAACCTGAACCGGAACCAGAGCCGGATCCGGAGCCGGTGGAAATTCCGCAGCCAACGCCGGAGGTGAAAGTCAAGCCCACAGAACTGGAACCTGAACCGGAACCAATAGAAGAACCAGAGCGGGAGGTAATAGACATACAGGAGGATGATATCCCAACGTTTGCCACCCCTGCTGTTATCGCCAGCGCCGGAGCTGCAGCTGGTACCACAACGGGCGGAATGGTGTTTTTTGTATTCTTCTGGGTATTCAGAAAATGTAGGATCCTCAATGAAAACGGAAAGCAAATAGGAAAAAGCCGGATCAGGAAGAAAAAGGGAGGATATTTTGTAAAAATTTCCGAATCAGATCTTCAAAGATCAGGAAGTGAAATAGTCTTGCTTTTGGGGAAAAAATTTGTGGCCGCAAATAGGGACAAACCCTTGCAAATACAGGGAAATGCCTTTTCTATCCAAAAAAATATATCTGAAAAAATAGTCGTAAAGCTGGGAGGATCGAATGGTTCAAATGGTTCGGGAAGAAGAAAAGTTAAAGAAAAAAATTAACCTGTTAATAGATCGGGTGCAGGAGCTGGACAATGAAGTTTCTGAAAAAAATGCAAGAAAAAATTTGCTTCAGGAAGAAATAAAAATGCTGGAAATGCAGGTTAATCAACAGGCACCACAAATTAGTTTAGACACGGAGGACGGACAGAGCGAGGTATTCTTTTTTCTGCAGGATTTTTGCAAAGTGGCCAGAAGGATTTTGTCCAATGAAGATTATATCAAGTATACCTACGAAACGAAAAATTCACCATTTTACTATAAGATCGAGCAGTCCGTATTTGAAAATTATATCTGTGAATTTGCAAAAACGGATTTAAAAACGTTCCTCGATTATTGTGTGGATTTTGCACTGATCAAGGCGGAGAAAAACAGAAAACGTGTATACGCATCCGCAGAGATCAGGGTGTACTACGTTTCCAGAAAGTTTATGGATGCTGCCAAAGGTTAAGGAAATGGAGGAAGCAAATGCTGGAGGTTTATGCGCGTGAGTTTGTTGGAATCGGCACATATTTGAAAAAATCGGGAAAAGAAAAGAACGGATTCATCCGGATCGAAAAACATGAGCTGCAGGCTCTGCTTGACCGAAATGCATTCGATACGTCAGACAACAAATTGCGGTTCTGGAAGTCAATGAAATGGATCGCCACAGAGGATCGCAGAGTCACAAAGCGGATGTACGACAGCGGATCTCATAGTTACAAGCCATATGTGTTGATGGATGCAGATGTGATGAAAACGCTTGAACAAGCAATAAAAAAGTAAAAAAACCTGTGTGCATATGCGCTATAAGTAATCCACTTTAACTGCGCATATGTAAGCATCGATAAATACTGAATTTGATAGGAAAATATGCACACCACGATAATAGGCTATATTACATAGTAATATAGCATGATTAGAGGTGGAATATCGTGGCTGTATACGGAATGGAGTGATAACGGAATGGAGTGCCACGATGTTGCACGGTCAATCATGCGACTATGTAATATAGCGGGGAGAATGAGATAGTATATCTCATTTTCCCCAAAAGATCAGAGAGCGAAGAAAAAATGAAATACGATATTTTGCTGGAATTTAAAAAATACCTAGAAGAGAAGTTGACGCCCAATACAGCCCGGACATATTACACGGCAGTAAATAAACTATTCCGTGACAGACAGTTTGATTCGTTAGATCAGATTGATCGGGACTGGATCATGCAGGAATGCAGTAGCAGGTTTCGGACACGGAATGAATACAGTGCAGTAAAAAATGGATTGAAGTGGCTGCACAAATATGATTCTGCGCTGCAGCTTCCGGCCGAAAAAGATTTCCGAGCAGTAAGCATAAAAAAGAGAAATCGGAGCAGGAAACCACCAAAGACAATCTACCTTAAACCTACACAGCGGAAGATAAATCAGATACAGAATGAGAAACTGAAGCTGGCATACCGCCTGGCACTCGTATCAGGCTTGAGAGTAAGCGAATTGGCAGATCTGGAGGCAGAAGATTTTTGTTTGAACGAAGGAAAGATATATGTGACTGTGAGAAAAGGAAAGGGCGGACATGGAGGCGTGGTTGAGTGCCGTGAGGATCCGTATCTGTATGAGCGCCTTCCGCAATTTTTGGAACGTAACCGGGAGGGAAAAGTTTTCTATTCAGAAAGTTACATGCGCCAGAAAGCAGATCAGCTCGGAATAGAATGCCATGATCTGAGACGAATTTTTGCCATTACAACCAGAAATGACCTGAAAAAGGAAATGCCGGTGGAAGAGGCAAATCAAATCGTGCAGGAACGTTTGCGACATGTTCGATTTTCTACTACAAAACGGTATTTGTTCAACAGAAAATTAAAGTATGAGTATGAAAAAAATGAAGAGCAAAGCAGTCAGGAAACGGAGATAAGCACCAAAAAATAAACAAAGAGAGAGGGATTCATGCGGAAAATATTTCGAGATCGGAATTATGAGAATGTAAATAAATTTTTGTTTCCGGGTGGCAGATATGGAATCCCGGAAATAGCTCCGGAGATTTATACAGAATGCGAATGGATTGGATTTAACTATGCAGCATCAAGAAAGATTGGCAGGGGTAATATGGGGATTCATTTTTATCTGGATGATTACCAATTTTTGCGCCTTTGGAACATGCCGGATTACTACTTGCCGATGCTTCAGCAGTTTAAATATGTCCTTAGCCCGGATTTTAGTATTTATGCAGATTTCCCATTTGCGGTGCAGATTTTCAACCATTACCGAAAGCATTGGATAGCAGCATATTTGCAATTACACGGCGTTAAAGTCATTCCTAGCATTGCATGGAGCGATGAAAGCAGCTATGAATGGTGCTTTGAAGGTGAACCTACATATGGGACAGTCAGTGTCTCATCAGTGGGAACACAACTCAATAAACTCAGCAAACGATTGTTTGCTGAAGGATATCAAGAGATGATGCGGCGTTTGAAACCTGAAAAAATTTTGTTTTTTGGAACGGTACCGGAGGAATGTGACGGGAACATTGTCCAGATAAATGCATTTCAGCAAAAATTCAGGGAGGAATGAGGAATGGGGGGAAGAGGGTCATTTAGCAGCTTAGAAAAGACAATCGATGATGTGCTAGGTTTAAGAGATGGAAAAGGAAAAGTAGAGGAAATAGACATATCACCATTCAAGTCACTAGAACAGACTGAAAATTCAATCCGTAATAAGCGGCATGAAATTTTAGTGGTTTTTGATAAAAATGGTGAAGCCATAAAAGCATACAAAGGAAACGCGACATCGGTTGCATTTCCCGTAAACGAGGCAGTGAATTGGGAAGGAATGACAGTTACCCATAATCATCCAAAAGGAATACAGGGATTCGGAGGGACGTTTTCCTTTGCGGATATGCGTAATGCCACAGTATTTAATTGGGGGTCACACAGAGCTTGTGCAGCGGGGCAAGGTGAAAAAAATTATATCCTAAAAGCCGGAGCTGATGCAAAGCCAATGGAATTTAATCGTAGAATTGCGGCCGATATTCCTTGGCTCCGGGAAAAAATGCTGGAAGAGGTCAAAAAGGTAAAGGAATCGTATATGAAGCATAGTGAAGAATTTAAAAACTATGGACATGCGCTTCATGTTGCCAGGCAGAAATCTACCGGATTTTTAAATACATATTACAGGCAGGTTGCAGAAGAATATGGTTATATTTACAGGACGCAAAAATAACGGAAGGAGATGATTTTACGAGTAATAGTAACGCAGATAAACAGGTTGAGGAATTTTTTGGAGCATTGTTTACGATGTTGGGACATGGGGTGGCAGCTTTTTTTAGATCACTATTCCAGGGAATTAAGAAAATGAATAAATGGCAGGCGTGGGTAGGAATGATCATTGTGATCGGAATGGCAGCATCTGCAAAATTTGTGTTTAAGGATTTGATTTTTTCCATGGAAGTCCCGGTTTACATCAAGTGGATTGCTTACAGCGCAGTAATAACACTTCCCATTTGGTATCTGGTAATAGCAGGAAGTATGCAAAATAGATCTCAGAAATATTATGATCAAATTTTTTCGGATATCGGATTCATTGGCAAAGACAAGAAAACGCCATACTATTGCGGATCGGATGTGGTTGGGAAAAAGAAAATATATACCTTCAAGTCAAATATTCCGTTGACGGATTGGAAGGCTGCAAAACCGCGACTAGAGACTGCGTTGGATTGCAACATCCTCAAGATGGAGTATGGGAACAGCAAGCGCTTGGTGAAAATAACAGTATTACCTGCAGAATTTAAAATACCTGAGATGATTCGCTGGGATGATTCCTTCTGCAATGCGCAAAACGGCGTGATCTCTGTGGGGCAGGGGGCACTGGATGTCATTACATTTAATCTGAACCGGGTACCGCATGTATTGGTTGCAGGCGAAACCGGATCAGGTAAATCGGTTATTCTGCGATGTATTTTGTGGCAGATGATTCTCCAGGGATGCCGTGTATTTATGATTGACTTTAAGGGCGGCGTAGAGTTTGGAAAACAATATGAGCATTACGGGGAAGTGATTACCGACCGGGAGAGGGCACTGGAAGTTTTGGAAATGCTGGTACAGGAAAATGAATACCGACTCAGCATATTTCGTGATCTTGAGGTGAAAAATCTTGCCGAATACAACAAAAAAACGCATCAGAATTTATGCCGGATCGGGGTGTTTTCGGATGAAATTGCGGAAATGTTGGACAAAAAGGGTGTGTCGAAGGAAAACAAGCAGATTTATGAGCAACTGGAGGCAAAGCTTTCTACACTCGCCAGATTGTCCAGGGCAACCGGTATTAATTTGTTTTTGGGTGTGCAACGTCCGGATGCAACGATATTGACAGGACAGATCAAAAACAATGTACCGGTGCGAATATCGGGACGATTTGCGGATAAAGCGGCATCAGAAATTGTTCTTGGAAATACAGATGCGGTTGACCTGCCGGACATCAAAGGTCGGTTTCTATACAAAGTCGGCAATGAAACCATCGAGTTTCAATCGTTCTATTTTGACGATGAGACTATGTTGCGGGATGTAGACGTAGAGGTTGGAGACATGCTTACGATGGCACCAAGCTACACAGGGAGGAGATCACCGACAAGAAAAATTCCTGATGCTGCAATGGAGAAAGGTGGGAAGAATCAGGAAAAAAAGAGTGAAATAAACAGGGAAAAATCTAAAAAGGAGGGGAAAGCAGAACAGGCATACCAAGACAGTGCCGGGAACATCATAATCCCGTATGGTGAAAATATTGAAATTGATCTGGATCTTGATTTTGGAGAGGAGGAAAGCTGTGAATAAGAAAAACAAAATGGCAGAAGAAACAGAAGTGCAGGTAGAGACAGAAGGGAAACCGAAAAAGAAAGGCAGGGAAAAAAAGACCAAAGAGAAAACGGAAGGGTACATACTGAAAAAAAATACCGGAATGAAGGTGGCGCGAACACTGTTCTGGATCATGCTGATTTTTATTTTCATAAAAGGTGTGTTGTCAATTTTCAAGACGGACACGCAAAAACAGGCAGAGGAATTGATCCGCAATTTTAAAGCAGAATACAACGATTTTACCAGTCAAAATGCGGAAATCATGGCGTTTGCACAGAATTTCAGCAGGGAGTATCTGACGTACACGCAGCGGGGAGAGGATGATTACAAAAAACGTCTAAAGCCATATGTATCATCTGCATTTATGGCATCAAGCGGCATGATAGATTTCACTGCATCAGCGGCGGCAGATTATGTTCAGGCATACCGGATCGAGGACTATTCCGAAAACCAAAAGGATGTGTATGTGATCGCAGAGGTATGTTATGAAAATCGAATGTTGAACGATGATGGGCAGACCTACACAACGCAGAAGAGCAAACGGACATTGACGTTGCGAGTGCCGGTCTATGTGAAGGGTGGAAGTTATGTAGTTGAGGAAATTCCGCTGATGGTTGCGGATGAATCAGTCTATCTGCCTGACTATGTGATTGAAGCCTATTATGGAACAGCAACAAATGAAGAAAAGACGGCGGTAATCAAAACGTCCGTAGAAAATTTCCTGAAGGCATACTTAGAGCAGGATGAATCGGTGATTAATTACTATCTGAGTAACACCTGTGATAAAGCTGACTTTACAGGATTACAGGGGCGATTCACATTCTATTCAATCGAAAAAATAAGCTGTTACACGGATGAATCCGGCAATATCCTGTGTATTGTGGAATTTCAGATCAAGGATGCCGAAAATGGCGTGAAGATGCTGCAAAAAATCAATCTTTCCATGTCTGAAAATGGCGGGAAGTTTTACATAAATGACATGAACGTAAGAACCGGAAATCTAGTGAATAAATAGGAGGATAACTATGAGAGAGAACAAAGGAAACACATGCAAGGAATTGAACATGAAGGCATGGAAAGCATTTATGGCAGTATGGACATGCTCCATGATGTTCTTGTGCAGCACAATGAACGTATATGCTGCAGATTATGGGAAAAAGGCAGGAACGTGGATACTGGATCAGATTTTCTGGATTGGGTTGGTAGTTCTTGCAATTGCATTGATAGGCTGCCTGATAAAAAAAGCATGGATTGCTGCGGTCATTACAGTTGTGGGAGGCGGACTCGTTCTGGTTTTCATTTATGACCCCAGCAAGGCGGTGGAAATAGCAACAAACATCTTTACTTCAATCTTTTGGTGACGAGTATGGAAGAAAACAAGGTCAAGATTTTTTCGTATGCAAAGGTCTGGAAGGTGGAAAAAAAGATTTATTCCATCTCCAACATTCCGCTGCCGGTACCAATTAATCCATACGATTTACTGGCGTTTCTGGGCGTGGCGCTTGTTGTGATGATCATAAGCAACATAATACCCGGAATCGGCAAGATACCGGTGGTGATACGGTATGTTGCAATACCCTATTGCAGCGTTCACTATTTGATGAAAAAAAAGTTGGATGGAAAAAATCCGATTAAATATTTCGTGGGCTGCATCATCTATTTTATCAATGTCAAGAGAGGATTTGTTCAGCGATTCCGTAAATATCCGGATAAAACGAAAGATGTGTCGCTGAATTGGAATTGCAGCAGAGGAATCAGGAAGGAGGAGACATAATGTATAGATGTCCGATCAACTATTTTTCCGGGAATCTGATTTTTAATGCAGACAAAAGTACCTGGGCGGCGTTTAAACTGACAGGTTACGATTATGATTATCTGGATAATGATGCAAAAATTTCAATGCTCTACAAAATGGCGAAATTTCTTGCAGGCATTATGAGTGATGCACAGATTCTGATTGTTCCGGTAGAGCAGGATAACAGGAATCATTTTAAAAATATGGTGTCACAACTGGATGAGAAGGATCCGCTCTACGAAAAGGCAAAATTTCATGCTGAACAGACAGAAAGCTATCTGGAGGAGGTAAACAGATCAGAAGGTGATGCCAACGATTACCGGAGTTATATTATTGTGAAACTGGCCGATTTTTCCGAGACGTCGGAGACGGTTGCCGATCTGAAGGATGGGTATCGGTACTTTCTTAAGGATCCGGTAAATGCCATTAATGTGTATTTGAATCTGGACACCAAGGATATTTTGATGAGCAAATTAAATGATGCAGTTAAAATGGCTGAAAAATGGCTCTATGCACAAAATCAGAAGATCCGTCTGACGGAGCTTTCCGGAACTGAGACACAGTGGCTTTTCCGCCGGATCGGATTCAGGGGAATCAACAAAAAAGTACAGCTTTTTGCTGAAGATCGGGAAGGAAAGGAATGGAAACCCAAAGCAAGTATCGATAACGTAGGCAAGGAACGTGTGATAAAGCCGTATGCCAGAGATGTTGTAAATCTTTTTTCGGGGAGCATTCATGCTGAAAATCGTATGATCCGGATTGAACATGACCGGGATAACGTGTCGTTTCAGTCATTTCTTGCAATTACCAACATTCCGGACAGTTTTGAATATCCAGGTATGGAGTGGATCTACATGCTGCAGAAATACAATTTGCAAGCGGAAGTGTGTATTCACATCAAGGCAACCGAATACAGGGCGGCGCAGAGGAAGCTGGAGCGCAAAAAACAGGAAATTGACAGTCAGATCGAGCATGTAGCAGGCGCAAATGCTGATATCCCGGAAGATCTGTTGGAAGGCAAGGGATATGCGGATGCAATGGAAATTGAATTAAAAAATCTGCGTGAGCCGATCCTGAACACCAGCGTAACAATCTGCATTGCGGCCAATGACAGAGAGGAATTAGAAAAGCGCGTTACAACTGTAAAAAACGAATATGAGGACATGAATTTTGTGATTGAACGTCCGCTTGCCGATCAGATCAATCTATGGATGCAATGCATTCCGAGCGTTGGCTGTATTGTGAAAGATTATGTTATGCCGATCACACCGCTTACACTGGCGTCCGGTGTGATCGGCGCAAGCCATGAGCTGGGGGACAAAGTCGGGCCGTATATTGGAACGACCGGGCAGGAGGGCAAACCTGTATTTTTGAATCTCGGAGTTGCCTGTCTGCGCAACAAATCAGCAGCGGCAACATTTTATGGCAACCTGGGAGTGGGAAAATCCTTTAATGCGAATCTGCTGACGGTTCTTACGGTGCTGTACGGCGGATATGGGCTGATTTTTGATCCCAAAGCGGAACGCAGCCATTGGGAGCGGGATCTGGATATACTGTCCGGACTGATTACCACAGTTACACTTTCCAGTGATCCTAAAAACAAAGGGAAACTGGATCCCTATAACCTTTACCGGGATGATTTAAAATCAGCGGATGAGCTTGCAGTCAATGTAATCGCTGAACTGTTGAAAATTCCGCCCACCAGCGTGGAATATACGGCGGTGCTGGAGGCACAGCGGATCATGTCAAATGATGAACTGCCATCCATGAGACGTCTGGTAGACTTGCTGGCCAACTTCCCGGAAAATGATGAACTGTGCAGTACCGGTAAATTTTTATCACGACGGCTTCGCCTGCAGGCAGATACGGGCATGTCACAGCTTATCTTTGGCGATGGAACAGAGGATGCTATTTCGTTGGATAACAGGCTCAATATTTTACAGATCGATAACCTGAAGCTGCCAAGTCCGGAGACGCCGAAGGAGAGCTACACGGCGGAAGAAACGCTTTCGACGGTTCTTATGGCAATCATCAGCAACTTTGCTAAAAAATTTGCCATGGTGAAACGACCTGTATTCAAAGTAATTCTATTTGATGAATCATGGTCGTTAGGAAAAACTGAAGAAGGTGTAAAACTGTATGATTTCCTCACCCGTATGGGACGCTCCCTCTTCAGTGGTTGTATTTTCAACGGACATTCGGTATTAGATCTTCCTTCCGAGGGAATCAAGAATACTATTTCCTACAAATTTTGTTTCCAGACAACGAATGATGCCGAGGCGCAGCGCATGTGTGAATATATGGGGCTGGAGCCAACTGCAGCGAACAAAGAAACGCTTAAGTCGCTTGGTAATGGTGAGTGTATGTTCCAGGATCTGGACGGACATGTTGGCATATTGAAATTTGATGCGGTATTTCAGGATCTGATCGATGTATTTTCCACTACGCCAAAAGCCGGGAAAAAATCGGATACTACCGCATCCATAAAAACGGAGCCGGAGCCCGAACCGGAAGCAGAGAAAGAGGAAAAGGAAGCGGCAGTGGAACTGCCAAAGCCAGAAACGGTGACAGCGCAGAAAGAAGAACCAAAGGCGGAATCAGCGGAGAAACCGGAGCCGGAGCCGGAAATAAAGGTGGAAAACGAGGAAGCTACACAGGCAGAAGAGGACGAAGATCAACCGACGGAAGAGTTTAATTTTGACTTCTCCGACGAAGAATTGTTCAGAAAGGAAGTCTGATGAAAAAAACATTTGTAATCGCTGCGGCCGGTTCTATGCTGCTGTTTGTGCTGATTGTGTTTGCGTTTGCCGGAATCGGCTCCGGCGGCGCCGGATCTGCCGGATCGCCATTGATGGCGTTTGCGACAGAGGATGAGGCATACGCTTATCAGTTTATCGGCTCCGAGTTAGGAGTTCCGTGGGATATCATCATGCTTGCGGATGGCATGCATGCCTATCAAAACGGCATTAACACTCTAAAAGACTACAATCCCATTCTGACATCATTGGAATTTTGTATTTTGATTGAAGAATGCCAGATTCCGGCGTCTGCATCCGGTGGTGACGCCGGAGTTTCGTCGGGTGATGCGGATCCTTGGGTGACACAAAGTATCAGCTATTACAGCGGGAAAAAAGAAATACTTGCGTACATAGGAAAATCAGAAAGCGGTCTGACGTTTAAGGATTCCACAGGTATCGTAAATGCCATCAATGAGCTTGCTGAAGAAAAAAGCACGGAAGATTTGCGTTATGTGGCAACCTTGACTGTAAACGAAGATATAGAAGGTGTACTGCGTGATCTGATCGGGCTGAATGAGGAAACAATAAGTTACGCGATGAGCGTGTATGATACGACATATCTCGTTTCTCTATACGGTTACACAGCATCAGTGCCGGATGTGGCGCTGCCGGAAATTGTAGTAGGTGATGTGACCAGGGGCGATCTGGCTAAGGTTGCAATATCGCTGATTAACTGGCCGTATCTGATGGGTGGTAAATCCGCCCAGGAGGGTGTGCCAAAAGGGGCGCTGGACTGTTCCGGCTATGTGGACTGGGTATATTATCAGTGTTTTGGAACAGTGGTGAGCGGCGGAGCTACCCCGGAAGGGATTCCCGTGTCAGGTACGGCGCAGCAGTGGTATGCCTGCGAAGAAATCTCGGAGGACGAGCTGCAGGTAGGTGATCTGGGATTTGTGCGGGATCCTTCCACTCTGCGGAAGGGGCAGATAAATCATGTGGGAATCTATATTGGATCGGATGCGGACGGGAACAAATATTTTATTCATTGCGGCGGATCCAAATTCAAAACAGATTTTGCTCCACGCGGGAGAGTGGGAATATCCGTTAAGCTGGGAAAAAACAACTACAACCCGGTGGATGGAACGACCTTCTCGCCGGATATGAATGCCTGCGTATTCAAGTATTTTCGCAGACCGCGATTTGCATTTAAGTGACGAAAGGAGGAGCCATGAAACAGAAAATAAAAATGTTTGGAGCTTTGTTGCTTCTATGTGCAGGCATCCTGACAGTCATGTCCGCAACCGCCAGCGCTTCAGCGATTAACACAGATACATCAGACATAAGCAAGCTGAGCGGAAATCTGGGCTATATCAAAAAGGCAAGTCTGTATTACCTGGACATGGAGAAAACGGATCTGATGGATTGGATGTATAAAATAATGAACGATATAGCAAATCTGGTATTCGTTCTGATCCGCTGGATCGGCCAGTGTGTCTGTATGATTTTCTATTACTGCATGAATTTTAATCTGGCAGAGATGTTTGAATCAGAGATAGGCGAGATCCAAAAGGCATTGCGCAGCAATATCTTTGAACCGCTTTTTCTACTTGCATTCTCCGGTTCAGCCGTTATAATCCTGAAAAAAATGGTTCGCCGGGATTTAATGGGATCCTTCGGACAGGTTTTGAAGGTCATCGGGATATTGGTGCTGTCCTTTTGGATCATACGGGATTCCGGTACCGCCATCACGGCCACCACGAATATCACCAAGGGGATTTCCTGTCAGGCAATCACCGGCATGGCAGGCGTAAAGACCACAGATCTGGCGTCATATGCTGCCAACGCAGCGGGAACGCTGTGGTACAACCTGATCCATCAGCCATGGAAGTACATAGAATTTGGGGATGATCCGGTGTCGGATGCGGACATTGAAAGCATATGGTTGAGTCCGGACTATAAACACGGAAAAACGAAACGGGATAACGAGGTAGCGGCATACACCGGAAGCGCATTTAAAAAAGAACGGGGCGGGGAGCGGCTTGGTTTTATGCTTCTGTACCTGATCCCATTCCTGATTAAAAGCGTTATTTATATTGTGATGTCGGTGCTGTCCCTGATGTTTCAGCTGATTGCCCTGCTATGGCTGTTTATGGCGCCGATTGTGCTGCTTCTTGCCATGGTACCGGGCTATGAGGGAATTATATCAACGTGGCTGCGGAAAATGTTGGAGGCGCAGCTCAGCATCCTGATCATGTCATTCATCATCGGATTGCTGATCAAGGTGGATGATATTTTGCTCTCCAAGGGCGGAAAAGCCTGGGGATGGCTGATCGTGCTGATCGTACAGACCGTGCTTGCGGTATTTGTGATTATAAAACGGGATGAGCTGCTGGGGGCGTTCAGTTCTATGGGCGTAGCAAATCCTTCCGCCAGCGTAAACCGGGCGGTGCATGCTACCCAAAAGGCCGGCCGGATCGGCAATACGGCCGCAGGGGCAACCGGCAGCCTTGCAGCAAGGGGAATCACGGCAGCCGGCAGAAAGACCGGAGAGATTGCAAAGACCGGTTTCAGCGCCGGAAAAATCAACCGACAGACGGCAATCATGGAGGCAGCGTCCAATTACCAGCGCCCAGGGCAGTACTGGAAGGAACGCAAGAAAAAAGTGGATCGCCCGGTGATGGCAGCCATGCCTGCAGCGGCAGGAGCAGAGGAAAAAGTTGTCCCGGGACCCGGCTATGCGGCGGCCGGCAGTCAAACCACATCAAGGATGGCAAATGCCCCTGTGAGCGCGCAGAATGCCCCTAGAATCGTTCAAAGACCACGAATGGATAGAATGAGCAGAACAGAGCCGATTTTGGATTACAGAGGCTCTGAGGAGAGCAAACCAAAGGTGGAGCGTCCGGTGATGTCGCAAGCTGTACGAAAAGAGGAGAAAGCCGGAAAGGAAGCGACGGTAAGGGAAGTCAGATCAAGACCAAGCACAGCGGCGCCGGCATCCACCGAAGCAAAACAGAATGTGGCAGGCCAGAGCGCTGCAAATCAGATCCGGAAGGAGAGCGTTGCAGAACGCGCAAAGGATAGTCAAAGCACCAAGAACCGCCCGGTCAAACGCCCTCAAAGCTCTGTACCGCCAAAACCGCCAAAGAACTCCCAGCCGAAAGCAGATCCGGTGAAGGATGCGAAAGAAAATATAAATCGGGCAAATAATAGGAGATAACATAGTTCATGTATAACACGTATCATATGTATTTTTTGTATTGACAATACGTATGATACGTGTTATTATAATTGCGTAAGGAGGAAACAATACAAATGAGATTTCGGGAAATTGAAAAGATAATCCTTGATGATGGTTGGGTTCTCGCAGATGTAAGAGGTTCTCATCACCAATACAAACATCCAACCAAATCGGGAAAGGTAACAATCCCAAATCATCGAGGAGACATTCCTCAAAGGGTTGCGAACTCCATACTAAAACAGGCAGGTCTCAAATGAGACCTGCTGCTCAAAAAAGAAAGGAGCGTTATAATATGAATTATATTTATCCCGCTGTATTTTATCCGGAGGAGGACGGTCGCTTTTCCGTTATTTTTCCGGATCTAAATGATTTAGCTACGTATGGTGATAATCTTGCAGATGCATTTGCCATGGCTCAAGAGGCTTGCGGTCAGTATTTATTTAATGCTTTGCGGGACGGTGAACCGCTCCCGTCGGCAACGCCGCTGAATGAGGTTGAAAAAGGAGAGGAGGAGGCTCTTGTCAATCTGGTATGCGTGAATCTTGATGAATACGCTCGCGCTTATGATGATAAAGCAGTCAAGAAAACGTTGACCATCCCTGCCTGGCTCAGTACCGCATGTGAAAATTCCGGAATTAATTACTCAAAGGTGCTTAAGGATGCTCTCATTGCCAAATTGCAAGCACAATCCGGAAACCTTATGAGGTGAGGCAGCATGAAACTTATTTACCCTGCGATTTTCAAACCGTTTTCGGATGGCAGAGGTGGTTTTGTTGTGGAATTTCCAGACTTGCCGGGTTGTGTGACAGAGGGAAAAAACTTGGAAGAGGCAATAGAAATGGGAATTGACGCAGCAAGCGGATGGATTCTTGGAGAGTTGGAAGAAGAATCCAAGATTCCTGTGGCATCAAGATATGAGGATATTAATCCGGAAAATGATCAAATGATTAATATGATGTTGCTTGACATCAATGCCTATGCGGAGAAATACGGTGAGAGGGCAATCCGGAAAAATCTTACTATTCCTGCATGGCTGAATACTTTTGCAGAAAAAAACAATCTTAATTTTTCAAAGATTTTACAAGATTCATTGTTGAGTATGGCAATGTCTAAACAGTCCAGGTAACATCGATCAGGCAGTCCGCATGGGACTGCCTGATTTTTAAGCTTGTTCCAGATTATAAACTGGAAATTAAATCGTCGTAAAACACAAAAACTATGAGACCATATGTTGAAAAACATTGCAAAGTGTGATATATTTTGGACAAGCTCCAAGACTAGTTTATGATGATAGGCATATCCTTTTGGTAGGAGGTTGCCTATGAAAAGGAGAAGGAATATGTACGCGACAATTTTACGTGAGAAAGAACCAGAGAAGAAGGAAAAAAAGGATTTTTTGTTTCCGGCAATTGCAGACAAGGATAGTAATTCTGAAGTTGCGAGAGTGATGCTCTCACAGCAGATTACCTATGAGATTGGAAGAGATATGAAAATCATGTCAAGGGAGCTTGCAAGAAGCATTATGGAGGATATGTTCAATGAATAATAGTAACGTAGAAGAAACTGCTGCTAATACAGATGTCAGTGATTCAGCAGAAAAGACTCCTGATGAGAAGTTTGATGAAGCGGTGATTAATGATGTAATTGATAAGGTGCCTGAAGAGGATAGACATGAAGTACGAAAGATGATGAGTCTTTCTATGCAGATGGGACGTGTTATGTCTAATTCTCCTGAATTGGAATTGATGAAGAAGATGACACCTGCTCACATTGATTCGTACTTGGAAGGACAAAAGGAAGCGGTGAAATACCAATTTAAGGAAGAAAGAGAAAAGAAGATATTTCTTGGTATTATGTTGCTTATTTCATTGATTGCCATTTTGGTGTTGGTAAACATGTTGAAAGAAAGTCCGGATGTACTAGAAAAGGTGTTGTACGCTTTAGTAGGACTGGCTGCTGGTGCGTTTGGAGGATATGGGGTAGGGAGAAATCGTAGTGAGTAGGGTATTGTGAAATGCTTTGATACTGGTAAAACGCCCAACTGAAAGCAGATCCGGTGAAGGATGCGAAGGAAAACGTAAATCGGGCAAACAATGGAAATCTGCGGTAATACATATTTTATGGGAAAAAGAGATACCTTCCTGTTAGGGGTAGGGTATCTCTTTTTTGCAAACGATTTATCCGGAGCCAGATAATTTATAGTCACTACAAATTTTGTGCAAGTTTCCTTACCAGATTCCAAAGCATTTCCTTTTCCTGTTTGTCCAAATGTCCGTAGTTCATAATGATTTGCTGGGCGATAGGATCTGATGCGGCAATTCGGTTTATTATAGTTTGCAGCTCGTCAATCATCCCCGGCGTGTGGGCGGTTTGTGGATTCAGATTCATTTGTTCTTCCAAAATAGGATCCTCCTTTTTTACAGTTCGTGTCCCAAATTGGGACGCGGTTAAAGCATGTGTAGTTCATAAAAAATCTCCCTCTATATAGTTAATGTTTTCAGAATGCCAAAATGTAACAAAAAATTTGAAAAAAATAAAAATTTTTTTATTTTGAGGGATTTTCGGAACGAATCCGCGTCCCAAATTGGGACACGGAACGAAGTTTGACATGGAAATCAAATTTATATATAATATTTATTAGAAATAAACGTTGTAAGAGAAAGGCTATTTTGCAGAAGGGGGCAGAGGCATGGAAAGGTGCAAATTGACGGATCAGGAGTTGAAGGAGAGAGACATCAAAATTGATGATGCAGAGACAGACGCAAGTTTCTTTAACTGGATTGATAACATGATAGAAGAGGAGTTTAAGGACATAAAGGAGCAGCAGGTTTCCAAGCAAAAGTAGGAGATATTTTTTCAATGTCCCAAATTGGGGCCCCAATTGGGACATAGCATCATAGATTGACAAAGAATCCTAATTTCTGTATAATTTCAGCATGGAGAGCGTATCCGAAACGGGTAAGCGGTTCGCCTTTCGCCAGATTTTTAATCTGAGAAACTTCCGGAACATTGGAGGTGGTTCTGATGGAAAATAAAACGAGAGGAACATAAGATGTTAAACACAATCGTTCAGATTGTAGCTTTAGTAGTTAAATGTCTTGACATTGCGATCAAGGTCATAGGCTACATAAAAGATAGACATCAAAAAAGCAACCGCCCAAGCCAAAGGTAAGGTTGCTTTTTTGAACCCATAACCGAGGCGAACCGTTTGCTTTAAGGGTACGCTCTCTTTACACCTATAAGTTTACTATCAAAATAAAAAAATTGCAATATCTTTTTTGAAAATCAGTCTGCGTTCTTGCTCTGTATCAGGCAGAGCAAGATAGCCCGGTTGCGTTCAGCTCCCCTTTTGTGCGTTTCCCACAAAGCATTATCCCGAGCCACTTCATAATTTGATGCGCATATCAATTCTTCGTATTCACACACCTTTTCGTAAAAGAATTGCCGCTGTTTCTCTGTGAAGATTTTTACCGTTACCCAATCGATCCCAAAATCATCAATATCGCAGTAGTCCGCAATATACCAAACAAAAGCGTTCCAGGTGATGTCTTGATTCGTGTGAAGCCAGTAGCATACTTGTTGTTTTGTGATCCGATTGACGCCAGCAAAAAATCCATGTCCTAAGTTCGTTCTCATAGTTCATCCTCCGGCTTTTCTGTGAGTTTTCTTATTAGATTCCAAAGAGATTCCTTTTCTTTTCCATCCAGCTTATAATAATTTGCAATAAGCTGCCGTATTCCAATGTCGTGTGCAGCAAGGTCGCTTAACATTGATTTTGGCCCGGTATCAAGATCAGGATAGCGGTACATTTCACCGTGTCCGGTACGCAGCCATTCTTCGCTGATATTAAATTCTTTACAAATCAGGGTAATTACGGAGCCACTCGGTTTTCGGTTGCCTGTTTCGTACCCGGTAATGGTGTTTTGAACAGTTCCGAGTACCTTAGCAAATCTTTCTTGGGTTAATCCGGCATTTCTACGGATTAATTTTATTCTTTCATTCATCAAAAGCGATTACCTCCTGCTAATCTACCTGCTTATCTATCATGCAGGTGTTTTTTGTGCTTCTTTGAGCCGTTTTCCAATACTCATTATTATTACCGCACCGACTTGATTGCAGGTTTAAGACGATCTTGCGTCCCAATTTGGGACGCGATGCTATTCGTCACAGATCATTCCTATTTTCTATTAACAAGTGCCTTATGAAACTGCGAAACAATTCTTTTTCAGGATTGCTCATGTGCCAGTAGTTTAGAATTACCTGTTTTGCGATAGGATCATTTGAACCTATTTCCTTTGATGCGATTTCGTATTCATCATCACTTGTAAAACAGTACATTTCACCTTCACCGGTACGAAGCCAGTTCTCATTTATGTTAAATTCGTGACAGATGGAAGTTATTACGGCATCCATAGGGACTTTGGAAGTAGTCTCATATGTAGCGACCGTATTTCTTTTTAGCCCTAATTGCCGCGCAAATGCTTCCTGAGTTAATCCGGCATTTTTGCGGATTAATTTAATTCGATCTTTCAGTTTCACCGCCTCCTAAAATAGAAAGCCCCGGAGTTGATCTCCGGGGCTGCATATCGTAGATCTAATCCTGTGTCCCAAATTGGGACGCGACCTTACTCCTCATAGGGAACAATATTGATATATTCCGGAAACTGCCATTCATATTTGCCATCCGAATATTCAATCCCCCAATAACCCCAATTATAGGTTTCGGTTGTCCTTGGCATCCACTTATTTCCGGCAGAATCAATTAGGACATAAGTTCCCTTATACTGATAGTTACTTGTCCAATCATCTACTAACTCAATGGTAGGGAAGGTGTCCTTTGTGAGGATAATTTCATCGCCTTCCGGTGGGTAGATAACGATGGGCTTTGCGGTTTCATACCAGAAATCCATGGAATACGGAATAAGAGGAGTAAATACAATTTCATCCTCCGACACTACGACACCGGACAGGGGATATCCGTCCTCATCCAGATAGTATTTGACGGTAACGGGAGCGGTTGTTTCGTGGTAATCGTCTGCCATAACGCCTTCAGCAATGATATAGTCAGACTGGATGTCTGTAATCTTGCCGTCATACATGATTAGATTGTGAGTGGACTGTGGAAGCTCAGCGAACCCTTTTCCACTAACCTCTACGAATAAGAACGCAATCTCTGTTTCATATTCCTCAGCGGTCAGTGTTGTTGCAGCGGTGGTAGTGGTAGGCGGTGTGGCGGAGCTGCCATCGGTTGCAGATGGTACATCTGCCGGAGATCCGCAGCCGGTCAGTAGAGTTAAAACAGATAGTGCAATACACAAGTTTCTTTTCATGGGATATCCTCACTTTCGTAATTATTTGATATACGACGCTCTATTTATCTTGTAAATGCTTTGCATAGGATTTAACCATATCAAGGATGAATAGTTGTTCTTCCTCTGACAATTCTTGCACACGAGAATAAATTTCTGAAAGAATTTTTGCGCGGTGTTCATCGGTTTCATCAATTTCCATGGAACCTACACCATCTGTCAACCATTCTCTGTTTATATTGAGAGCATTGCATATGGCATTAATTACCATTGCTTGAGGATCATCAACTTTATCCAGTTCAATGTTCGTAATCACACCTCTTGATGCACCGATTTTTTCAGCAAGCATATCTTGGGATATTCCGCGTGCTTTTCTTGCTTCTTTGAGACGTTTCCCGATACTCATTACAATCACCTCCTATTATTGATTTGTCATATTTATGCTCGCAATTGCAGTGTATCATGTGTAAAATGTATTGTCAATACGATACGGACGACAAAAAAAGCACCTAACGTATTGACAAAACAAAATGCAAATGATAATATGTATTCACAATACATTATTGCAACGGAAAAAGTTTTGAAAAAACGAAAGGAGATAGAGGATATGGAAAAAACGAAAAATATTGTAAATGAAATTATAGAGAATGCAAGCAATATTCCCGTAGAATGTCAGGAACATGTACTTGATGTGGTAAAAGCAATGGCGTTTACAAGAAGGGTTGTAGAAAAGGAGAAGTTTATTGCCGAACCGGCAAGTAATAGTAAGAGGCAGGCGGTGTAGTGAAAAAGCCTTGTGCGAATTTAGCACAAGACTTTCAAAGAAATATTATGTGTCCGACTTATCTTTCTTCGGGGATTTTTAAAGTACGTAGGACGGCAATCTGATCATACTGATCGGCGGCGTGAAAACGATGTAACAACTCTGTGTCAAGCTCGGAGAGGGGAGCAATGGAAGAAGAGATCTCCCGTGGGTTATTAACTATATAATCTATGCTCACATTAAAAATCTGCGATAAGCTAATAAGGACATTCGACGGCTGACGGTCACCAGTTTCATAGCGTGAGTAGACAGTGGTAGAACAATTTAACATTTGAGCAACTTGTGTTTGGGTAAAACCTTTTTTTATGCGGATTTCTTTTAGTCTAGTCATGGTGGATACCTCCGCACTTAATTATATAGGCATGTATATATAAAACATATTACCGAAACGGTAAA
>ULXU01061041.1_pt1 | contig 20799 bp, 17 predicted proteins | sample 1961521 | NCBI WGS metagenome assembly ULXU01 (sample SAMEA4835845, study PRJEB28245) | human gut metagenome | biome: gut microbiome; material: fecal sample | place: Denmark | collected 2008
AAATGGCGTTTTTAATACAAACAGAACTCCCGGAGCAGCAGGCCCTAAGGCAGGTGTCTGTCGGAGAGTGTTGATATTTCCTTAAGCAGTGGCGAGTGATCAGGGCGGAGCAAACACGATGTTTACGACAGGCGGACGGCGACATGGATGTCGCCTGGAGCCGTGCATAACTTTCCATTCAACAGTCCACGCCAAGCTTGCGCAGTTCCTCTTCCGCCTGCTCTTTAGTCAGGAAGTGGATGCCGTGGATTCCCTGCTCTTCAGCTGCTTTCACATTCACCAGTGTATCATCCAGAAATACACTCTCCTCCGGCTTTAATCCATAACGCTGTAACAGCAGCTGGTAGATCTCCGGCTCCGGTTTGATCAGCTGATCCTTGTAGGACAAGATACCACCTTCCATCTCAGGCAGGAAATTCAACGCTTCCGCACACTCCGTCTCTGCCTTGTGGGAGAAATTGGACAGATAATACACATGGTATCCCTTCGCTTTCAATGCCTGCAGCCAGGGGATTGCATAGCCTCTCGGTGTTACTATACCGGTAATGTTCTCAAAAGCCTGATGCAGCTCTTTCTCCAGTTCCGGTGCATCCTTCACAAATGCTGCCAGCACCTGCTCATCCGTCCAGGTACCACGGTCATACTCCGCCCAAAGCGGATGCATGATGGATGCCTTGGCGATCTTTTTGATCATATCTGCATCGAACCCTTTATCTGCCAGAAATCCCTCCCAGCGATAATCTGTCAACACATTGCCAATGTCAAAAATTATATTGCGTATCATTGTTCTTCTCTCCTATTCATTTTCCTTGTCTCTTTTCCTTCAAAGCAGTTCCGGCTGCGCCAGTATATCAACCTTTTTCGCTGTGACTTTTATGCTTTCGCTTCTTCCTGCCGGTCCAGCTCCATGATCTCCAACAGCTTCTCCGCCGCCGGAGCCATAGGCATCTTCGTGTTCCTCACAACACAGAATTGCCGCTTCGGTATTATTTTATTGAACCTGAGTTCAAAAAGCAATCCAGATTCCACATAATCTCTGGCAAAATCCCGCATTACACAACCAACACCGAGATTCCGTCTCACGAACTGTACGATCATATCGCTGGTAGCCAGTTCAAACTCCGGCTGTACATAGACACCGTTTCCAGCCAGAAACTCATCCATATAACTTCTGCTGCTGGTATTTTTCTCCAGGAAGATCAGCGGCAGACTTTCCAGCTCCTGAAAATCCAATGTCCTATTTTTATAACTGAAAAATCTTCTTCCTGCCACAAAGACATCCTCAATCTCCCGCACCGGTATCATCCGGATGTCCGGTCTCTCCGGAAAAGGAGTGCTGACGATTCCGAAATCAATTCGTCCTTCTCTCAGATAATTCAACGTCTCCGGTGTCGGTGCATTGGTAACGATCACCTTGATCCCCGGGTATTGTTCATGGAATTTTTCCAGATAGGGAAGCAGGTAAAATTGCAGGGTCATGTCGCTAGCACCGATACGTACTTCGCCCAACTCCATATTCTGCATCTGGTGAACCTTCTTCACCCCCAGTTCTATCTGTTCATAGCCTTTCGCCACATAGGAATACAGCAATTCTCCCTCCGCAGTCAGCCGCACACCTTTGGCTGCCCTGTGAAATAATGCTACATCCAATGTATTCTCCAACTGCTTGATAGCCTGGCTGACCGCCGGCTGTGATATGGATAATTCTCCCGCTGCCTTTGTCACACTACCGCATTTTGCCACATAATAAAATACTTTATACGCTTCCAGGTTATTGATCATACCTTGCTGTCTCCATCTCAAAATTACTATCAGACACTGGATTTTGTTCCTTCACAGTAAAAATCCGTAACTATTCAGAGCCACGCAAGACTGCGTTCTGCGAATGCTTGCATTCAGCCAGATACTGTGTCATCAAAAATCCTGCCGGGTTCATCGTATACCAAAAAGGACACAGGCTGATCTCATACCAGCACCATGCCCTTTCCATTCTCATTCATATTTTACAGATGTTTTTTCCATCAAAGATTATCCTATCTCTCCACCCACCTGACAGCATTTATTTCTTCAGAGGGCTCTCACGATAGATGATATCATCTCTTCCGGGACCGTTGCTGACCATTGTAATAGGAAAACCGATCTGCTCTTCGATGAATTCTACATATTTTCTGCAATTCTCAGGGAGTTCGTCGAAGTTACGGATACCGCGGATGTCACATTTCCAGCCGGGCAGCTTTTTCAGTACCGGCTTTGCCTTCTCCAGCTTGTAAGTTACAGGGAAGTCTGTGGTTACTTCGCCATCAATCTCATAGCCTACGCATACGGGAATCTCATCCAGATATCCCAGTGCATCCAGTACGGTAAATGCTACGTCGGTAGCACCTTGCAGGCGGCAGCCGTACTTGGTAGCTACACAGTCGAACCATCCCATACGTCTGGGACGTCCGGTAGTTGCACCGAACTCACCGCCGTCACCGCCGCGGCGACGTAATTCATCTGCTTCGTCACCGAAGATCTCAGATACGAAAGCACCTGCTCCTACGGAAGAGGAATATGCCTTACTTACGGTAACGATCTGCTTGATCTCATAGGGAGGGATACCTGCACCGATGGCACCATAAGCTGCCAGGGTGGAGGAAGAAGTTACCATAGGATAGATTCCATGATCCGGATCCTTCATGGTTCCCAGCTGACCCTCTAACAGAACGGTCTTGCCTTCCTTCAGTGCTTTATCCAAAAAGTGGGATACATCGCATACGAAAGGTGCGATCATATCACGATACTCATGTAACGTATTTAATAACTCTGCGGGATCGATCAGGGGCTTATGATACAGATGCTCCAGAATGACATTCTTCATCTCGCTGACACGCTGTACCTTTTCCTGTAACAGATCCTCGTCAAACAGTTCACTCACCTGGAAACCGATCTTCGCATACTTATCAGAATAAAAAGGTGCGATACCGGACTTGGTGGAACCAAAGGACTTACCGCCCAGTCTCTCCTCTTCGTACTGATCAAATAAAATATGATAAGGCATTACTATCTGTGCACGATCAGATACCAGGATCTTGGGCATCGGAACATTTCTGTCTGTGATAGACTTGATCTCTTTTATCAGGATCGGAATATTCAATGCTACGCCATTACCGATCACACTGGTGGTATGATTGTAAAACACACCGGAAGGAAGTGTATGCAGAGCAAACTTACCATAATTATTTACGATGGTATGTCCTGCGTTTGCACCGCCCTGAAAACGTACAATAATGTCCGCTTTCTCAGCCAGCATATCTGTGATCTTTCCTTTTCCTTCATCGCCCCAGTTGGCTCCTACAACTGCCTTTACCATGTTTTCCTCCATTCTTTACCACAATCACTGCGGTAAATCCAATTCCATATCTTACTCTGTATGATGCCACTATGGAAACCGCTTCCGGCTTCTCCTCACCACACCAGATAAGTATACACTACTTTGTGATATAAGTAAAATCAATATTTATTATATTTTATATAATCAGTATCTATCTTAATTCTTTCGCATTATTCCCTTCCATCCCAGCAGTAGGTGCACAGCTTCTCCCTGCCGATGCCCACAGACTCGATCATATCATCCAGTCGCTGGAATTGCAGAGTGGTGAATTTCAGCTGTTTGCAGATCCGTCCCACCATCTCCTCATATTCCTGAGTGTCGGGATCCACATAGTTCTTCAGATCTATTTCTCTGCCCTCCTGCTCGATCTCCTTGATCACTCTGCGGGTGATCAGATCCATCTCAGAAGAGGATCTGGAGAAGTTCAGGTATTTGCATCCATATAACAGCGGCGGACAGGCAGGACGGATATGTACTTCCTTTGCTCCGCTCTGATATAAGAATTCTGTGGTCTCTCTGAGCTGTGTCCCTCTGACGATGGAATCGTCGATCAGTAACAGACTCTGATCCTGGATCAGATCATGCACCGGGATCAATTTCATCTTTGCGATCAGATTTCTCTGGGTCTGGATTGTAGGCATAAAGGATCTGGGCCAGGTCGGTGTATACTTGATAAACGGCCGGGAAAACGGGATTCCGGAACGGTTGGCATAGCCCACCGCATGAGCAGTACCGGAATCCGGCACACCCGCTACGATATCCGGCTTTACATGATCCCGTTCTGCCAGCTTAGCACCGCACTGGTAACGCATCTTCTCTACGCTGATGCCCTCATAGGATGAGGACGGATATCCATAATATACCCACAGGAAGGTACAGATCTTCATATCCTTGCCGGGCTGTACCAGGGTATGTACGCCCTCCGGAGTCACCACTGCGATCTCTCCCGGTCCCAGTTCTCTCACCGGCTGATATCCCAGATTCAGATAAGCAAAGCTCTCAAAAGATACGCAGTACGCTCCTTCCTTTTTGCCCACTGCCACCGGTGTACGGCCCATCTTATCTCTGGCCGCATAGATTCCCTTTGGTGTCATGATCAATAGCGTCATGGACCCATCAATGATCTCCTGGGCATACTGGATACCTTCCACCAGGTTATCCTTCTGATTGACGATCGCCGCCACCAGCTCTGTGGCATTGATATCTCCACCGCTCATTTCCAGAAAATGAGAATGTCCTTTGGAAAACAGATCCTCAATGATAGCATCGGTGTTATTGATCTTACCCACTGTGGTAATGGCATAGGTACCATGGTGGGAACGCACCATCAGCGGCTGGGGTTCAAAATCCGAGATACATCCGATGCCCAGATTGCCCCGCATCTCATTTACATCCTTGTCGAACTTTGTACGGAAAGGTGCATTCTCAATATTATGAATTGCTCTGTTGTAACCTTCCTCTTTGCTGTAGACTGCCATACCGGCACGTCTGGTTCCCAGATGGGAATGATAATCTGTTCCGAAAAAAAGATCAAACACACAATCTTCCTTTGCTGCGACTCCAAAAAATCCACCCATGATTTGTCTCCTGCTCTTCTCGTATTCGATAACTGCTCCGTCATCGGTATTTTTCCACGCAGAAAACCGTCATCGGCTATTTGTTATTGCAAACGGTCAAATGACGGATTTCCTACAGTAATCTCATCCTGTTTATACGTTGATCTCAGCCTTCACACCCAACAGCTCTTTATTTGCCTCCAGGATCGGATTGATCACATTCCTCAGGAAAGCTTCCACCTGTTCCTTAGAACGTCCGATATATCTGGAAGGCTCCATGGATGCCTTCAGTTCCTCCAATCCCATAGGGAATGCAGGGTCTGCAGCGATCAGCTCTAACAGATTATTCTCTTTTCCTTCTACCTTCACATTGCGTCCCGCTTCCATGGAAAGCTCACGGATACGCTCATGCAGTTCCTGACGGTTGCCCCCCAGTTTCACAGCATCCATCATAATATTCTCGGTTGCCATAAAAGGAAGCTCGCTCATCATATGCTTCTCAATTACCTTCGGATATACCACCAGACCGTCTACCACGTTCAGGCACAGATCCAGAATACCGTCGATGGCAAGGAAGCCTTCGGGAATGGACAGTCTCTTATTTGCAGAGTCATCCAGAGTTCTCTCGAACCACTGGGTAGCGGAAGTAATCGCAGGATTCAGTGCATCCACCATCACATAACGGGACAGGGAAGCAATACGCTCACTTCTCATGGGGTTGCGCTTGTAAGCCATGGCAGAGGAGCCGATCTGGTTCTTCTCGAAGGGTTCTTCCACTTCTTTGAGATGCTGTAACAGACGGATATCGTTGCTCATCTTATGAGCGGATGCCGCAATACCAGCCAGTACATTGGCTACTCTGGTATCCACCTTACGGGAGTAGGTCTGTCCGGATACGGGATAGCACTCTTTGAAGCCCATCTTGGCTGCGATCATGGGATCGATCTTGTCAATGGTCTCCTGATCTCCGTTGAACAGCTCCAGAAAAGAAGCCTGGGTTCCGGTAGTTCCCTTGGAGCCTAACAGCTTCATGGTACCCAGAACATGATCCAGATCCTCCAGATCCAGAGAAAACTCCTGCAGCCACAGTGTTGCTCTCTTGCCTACGGTCGTAGGCTGTGCAGGCTGAAAATGAGTAAATGCCAGAGTAGGCTGTGCCTTGTACTTATCAGCGAAATCAGCCAGCTCCTTCATGACATTGATCAGCTTTTTTCTGACTAACTTCAATGCTTCGGTCATCACGATAATATCGGTGTTGTCACCCACATAGCAGGAGGTTGCACCCAGATGAATGATTCCGGCTGCCTTGGGGCACTGCTGTCCATAAGCGTAAACATGGCTCATAACGTCATGACGTACCAGTTTTTCACGCTCTTTTGCCACATCATAATTGATGTCCTCTGCGTGTGCCTTCAGCTCCTCGATCTGCTCATCTGTAATGACGGGCTTGCCGTCCTGGGACAGTCCCAGCTCTTTCTCCGTCTCTGCCAGTGCGATCCACAGCTTTCTCCATGTGCGGAATTTCATATCCGGGGAGAAAATATACTGCATCTCCTTGCTTGCATAACGTTCGGATAACGGGCTCTGATATCTGTCTGTACCTGTACTCATTTGTCTGCTCCTCTTTTTTATTATTATTGCAACTATTCCAAACCCATCCCACACATTCTCAAAACCGTATGTTACACATACTTTCCCGCTGCTTCGCAGCTAATTTTATTCATGTGTGGTATGGTGACTCGAATAGTCATCTTTTATTTATCAAATTCTCCGCGGATATCTTCCGCAGGCGGTTCCATGGGATATTTTCCGGTAAAGCATCCCTTGCAGATGCCCAGATCTCCGCCCACCAGTTCTTCCAGTCTCTCGATCTTCAGATAGTCCAGACTATCTGTACCGATGATGTCACTGATCTCTTTGACAGAACGGTTATATGCGATCAGCTGGTCTCTCGCCGGAACATCCGTGCCGAAATAGCAGGGCCACAGAAAAGGCGGGGAACTGACTCTCATATGTACCTCTTTGGCTCCGGCCTCCCGCAGCATTTTTACAATGCGGTCAGAGGTGGTACCGCGGACAATGGAATCATCGATCATGATGACACGCTTGCCCTCCACGGCTTCCCGGATAGGGTTCAGCTTGACCTGTACGCTGCTCTCTCTGCTCTTCTGCTTCGGCTTGATGAAGGTTCTGCCCACATAGGCATTTTTCACGAACCCCATGCCATAAGGGATCCCGGACTGCATGGAATATCCCATGGCAGCGCAGTTGCCGGACTCCGGTACCCCGATGACCAGATCCGCATCCACCGGAGAATCCATAGCCAGAAATTTTCCGGCCAGAATCCGGGAATCATATACGCTGACCCCATCAATAAAGCTGTCGGGTCTGGCGAAATAAATATACTCGAAAATACATCTTGCGGTATCCGCAGGCTTCAGTACATGAGTAGTATCGGATTCAATCCCCTTCTCCGGGGAGATGGTCACGATCTCACCGGGAAGTACATTCCTGACGAACTCGGCTCCTACCGTGTCCAGAGCGCAGGTCTCACTGGACAGAAAATAGGCATTGTCTCTTCTGCCGATACATAACGGCTTAAATCCATAAGGGTCTCTGGCGCCGATCAGCTTCCTCGGAGACATCACCACCAGGGAGTAGGCTCCCTTGATCTTCGTCATAGCTCTGCCTACCGCTTCCTCTACGGATTTGGAATTCAGACGTTCTCTGGCAATATGGTATGCAATGACTTCAGAATCAATGGTAGTCTGGAAAATAGCACCGGTATACTCCAGCTCTCTTCGAAGCTCCAGAGCATTGATCAGATTACCGTTATGTGCCAGTCCCAGAGTGCCTTTAACATAATTCAGTACCAGAGGCTGTGCATTTTCTCTGGTGGAACCACCCGCTGTAGAATAACGGACATGTCCCACACCGATATCACCTTTTAACTTCTCCAGCTGCTCCGGTGTAAATGCCTCATTGACCAGTCCCATATCCTTGCTGCTTAAGACCTTCCCTTTGGGTCCGTTCGTATCGCTGACAGCGATACCGCAGCTTTCCTGTCCTCTGTGCTGCAATGCCAGAAGACCGTAATAGATCGTGGATGCCACGTCGTGCCCGTCAAAATCGTACACGCCGAAGACACCACATTCTTCCTTTAATTTGTCGTTATTTTCTGTCTGGATATAAATGTTGTCCGTCACTTGTAAGCCTTACCTTTCCTGCCTGCCCCCGCAAAAAGGAATACCCAAAATTGTTATTTACAGATCCTTTCCTGTCAGCATCTTGTATGCCTGAAGGTATTTGTCAATGGTCTTCTCCACGATCTCCTCCGGCAGCTTCCAGCCCTTTTCAGGGTTGGCTTTCAGCCAGTCACGGGCGAACTGTTTGTCAAAAGAGGGCTGACCATGTCCGGGCTCATAGCCATTTACCGGCCAGAAACGGGAGCTGTCGGGAGTCAGTACTTCATCTCCCAGAACCATGTTGCCGTTCTCATCCAGACCGAACTCGAACTTGGTATCTGCAATGATGATTCCTTTGGTCAATGCGTAATCCGCACATTTTTTATAAATAGCGATGGTATAGTCACGAAGCTTAGCCGCATATTCTGCGCCCTTGCCGGGGAAACGCTTCTCCAGATATTCCACACTCTGCTCGTAGGAGATATTCTCATCATGATCTCCGATCTCCGCCTTGGTGGAAGGGGTATAGATGGGCTCAGGAAGCTTATCTGCCTCCTTCAGACCTTCCGGAAGCTTGATGCCGCATACGGTACCGTTCTTCTTGTAGCTTTCCCAGCCGCTTCCGGTAATGTATCCTCGAACAATGCACTCGATGGGGAGCATGTTCAGCTTCTTGCACATCATGCTGTTGCCGTCGAATTTCGGCTGTCTGAAAAATTCAGGCATATCCTTAACATCAGCGGATACCATATGATTGGGGATCACATCCTCAGTCATATCAAACCAGAATTTTGACATCTGGGTCAATACAGTTCCTTTCTTCGTTACTGTGTTGTCCAAGATCACATCAAAGCAGCTGATACGGTCAGTTGCCACCATGATCAGGGTATCTCCGTTGTCATAGATCTCACGAACTTTGCCTTCCTTGATCGGTTTCATTTCCTGTACGCTCATACCATCAGTCCTCGCATTCTTATGTTTTTCAGTCTTTTATTGAAACAGGTGTGGGCAAGATACACCCACACCTAATAGATAAACAGATTTGCGAAAAAAAATCAATATATTTTTACTGCAACTTTCCGATAAATTCCCGAACACGGGCATTTTCCGTTGTAAAAAGTGCTTCGGGCGAACCTTCCTCCACGATCACGCCCTGCTCCATGAAGATGATCCGGTCGGAAACTTCTCTGGCAAACTGCATCTCATGGGTAACGATGATCATGGTCATATGCTCACTGGCCAGCTGTCTGATCACCTTCAAGACTTCTGCTGTCAGCTCCGGATCCAGCGCCGAAGTGGGTTCATCAAAAAACAGGATCTTCGGCTGCAATGCCAGAGCCCTGGCAATGGATACTCTCTGCTGCTGTCCGCCGGACAACTGATAAGGATAGGCATCCGCCTTGTCCGACAATCCCAGCTGCGCTAAAAGCTTCTCTGCTCTCGCCACGGCTTCTGTGCGGCTGACCTTATCCACATGGATCGGCGCATCGATGATATTTTTCATCACCGTATAATGGGGAAAAAGGTTAAAATTCTGGAATACCAGCCCAAAGCATTTACGGATCTTATGTAATTCCGCCTTCGATGCATATTCGCACTGTACTCTGCCGTTTTTATCTGTCTTTTCCTGTGCTGCCGTCTGTCCCAGATAGATCAGTTCTCCACCGTCCATCTTCTCTAACAGGGTCGCACAACGAAGCAATGTCGATTTGCCGGAACCGGAGGGTCCGATGATGGAGACCACTTCTCCCTCATTGACCTTCAGGGAAATATCCTTTAATACCCCGTTGCCGTCAAAACTTTTTTTCACATGATTCATTTCCAAAAGGACCATATTCCCACACTGCTCCTATCTGTAATAAGATGTCTTCTTCTCCAGGTACTCCATAAAGGATGCCACAACGAGATTGAAGATATAGTAGAATACACCTGCTGCCAACAGGGGAACCACACTGGTCTGTGCCGCTCCGATCTGCTTTGCTACCGTGAACATTTCCGCAATGGAAATGGTAAATGCCATAGAGGTATCCTTGACCAGCGTAATGGTCTCATTGGTCACCGGTGGGAGAACCCGCTTCACCACCTGAGGCAGAATGATCTTCACAAAAGTCTGTGCCTTGCTGTAGCCCAGTACCTCTGCTGCTTCATACTGCCCTATCGGAATGGACTCAATTCCCGCACGGTAGATTTCCGCAAAATATGCCGCATAATTGATCACGAATGCCAGTATCACCGCAGGAAAACGATATCCCGTTCCCACCTGCATGCGGAATACATAAAAGGGTGCGAAATACACCACGATGATCTGTAACATCAGAGGGGTTCCTCTCATAATGGATATGTAAATTTTGGAAATAATGCGGATCACCTTACATCCCGACATTCTTCCGAAGGCTACGATCAGTCCCAGCGGAAGGGAAAACAATAAAGTCAGCACAAATATTTCCACCGTTATCAGAAAGCCCTCTGCCAGTTGGGCACTCATGGTCAGCAAACTCATGAAATCTACTCCTTCATTATCCTTAGTTGATTATTTACCAAGACATACACTGTCGGTCAGTCCCCATTTTTCAGCGATCTGTGTGAAAGTGCCGTCCGCTGCCATTTCATCCAGAGTCTTCTGTACCGTATCTCTCAACTCATCGTTGCCCTTCAGGAAGCCTACAGCATACTGTTCCACAGCCAGCTTGTTATCCTCGCCCTGCAGCATAACGAATTTTCCTGCTTCTCTCTGTGCGATCTGGTACTGTGCCACACCGATATCGATGGCTACGGCATCTACCGCACCCTGCTCCAGATCCATGAAAGCGGTATTGTAATCTGCATATTCGATCAGCTGGGAGAAGGAATCACGCAGTGCAATGTTGTCTGCATTCTCTTCATCATTCAAGGCTGCCAGTGCAGAGGAATCCTTCTGTACTGCTACCACCTTGCCTGCCAGTTCTTCCTTGTTCTGTACACCGGAAGCAGATGCTACGACGAACACCTGGCTGTTATCCACATAGGGCTCGGTCCAGGTGTAAGCATCCTCTCTGCCGTTCATGGTGAAACCGTTCCAGATACAGTCAATGGCTCCGGAGGAAAGCTCCATATCCTTGGCATCCCAGTCGATGGGCTGCTTTACCAGCTCCCAGCCCTGTCTCTTACATACTTCCGCTGCCAGATCCAGGTCAAAGCCTACATATTCTCCATTGTCATCACGATATCCGTAAGGGGGAAATTCCGCATCAAAACCCACGGTAAATGTCTTATCAGATCCTTTAGAGCCACAGCCGGTAAGAACACCCGCTGCCATGCTGATCGCCAATAATGTCACTAATACTCTTTTCATAATACATCCTCCCGTTCTGCCACTTACTGTTGGCCGTGTTATATACTTTAGCATGGTAAATCGCTAACACGGTGTCATAGTAACATACCGGGAGGTGTCTTGTCAATTCTTTATCGGTTGTAACGCTCCACCATGGCCAGGATCTCCTGAGCATATTTCGGATAAGTGGCTGCGATGTCTTTTACCTCGTTTCTTGCACTCTCCGCTACTTCCTGATTGTAGTCCATCTGCTTACGGAGCGCCTGTCTTCTCTGGATCAGTTCGTGGCGGATCTCCACCATTTCCCGCTTATCCAGCAGAGCTGCCGTCTGGCTGACCCAGCGCTCCGGCATCTGCACACGGTAGCTTCCCAGCTGTTCTACCAGCTGTTTCTGATAATACTCGATCTTCGCTTCCGCTTCGGCGAACTGTTTCCGCTCTTCTTTTTCCTCCTGATACATTTTCCATTGTTTTTCCAGTCTGGCTGCGCTGTCCGTATTGTACTTCAGATACAGATATTCCATCAGATGGCAGTTGTTCACATAACGGATCTTGACCTTATTCTGCAGCTGGATGATCTTGTTGATGGTCTTCTCCACCCGCTGCAGTTCTCTTCCGGCATCCATATACTTAATGCAGACATAGGAAATTGCCACAGCCCCGGCTCCCACCGACAGAAAATATCCCACATAGGTATCCATCTCGAATCCAAACTGCAAAATTGCCAGCATGGTGATACAGAGTACCAGCGCCGTCAGGAAGATCACCGCCATGCCCCGCTGGTTGTTCATCATATTCTCCAGTTCATTTTTCCGGTACGCATAGGCATGTCTTTCGCCATCCAGCCTGTGCAGATCCTGCCGCACCAGATTACCGTACTTTTCTCCCTCGCGGATCTTTTGAATTCCTTCTTCTATCTCATTCTCTCTCTTACGGATCGCATAGAAATCAGCATCCTTCATCCGGTTCTTTTTCTCCCGGTATTTGCTGCGCTCCTGTTCCAGCCCTGACAGTTTTCCGGCCACCCGGTTGATCTCCTCCCGCTGTTCTGCGGGCAGAGCCTCGATCTCATCCGTATCCGTCAGGTAGGAAGTCACCAGCGTATATTCCCCTGTCAGAAGGTCGATCTCCTTGGAAGCTTCCGAAATCTGTTCCAGACAGTTTACAATGTAGCGTTTTCTCTGATCTTCCTCATCAAAATTCACGCCACTTCTGGTATAGACCAGCTGTTCCCAGTCTTCCTCCTGCTGTATCGGTTCTTTTTTCTTAAAAAAACGGTTCCACCACGCCATAATTCTCTCCTGCTGTCTTCTCTATACGCTGACGCTTGTCCGGTAACTGTTTTTCAGTGCCTGGGTCAGTCTTTCATTTTCCGCATCGTATTTGACTCTGTCTTCCGCACGCCATGTTCCGCGCAGCTGTAGCTGTCTGTACTCCGGCTGTTGTTCCCATTCCCGCTCAAACTGTTCGATCCGTTTTTCCAGTTCCAGGGATTCAGTGTAGTTCTCAGGATTCTGTGCCGCAAATGCCACATATTCATCCTCCGGCAGTTCCATTCGTTTTGCCGCCAGATACGCATCCAGATGCTCTCTGTCAGGAACTGTCTGCCAGGCTTCCTTAAAATAGAGCGCCGCCTTATCATACAGCATCAGCCCCGTCAAAGCCACTCCTTTGTTGTGCAGGATCGCCGCTCTGACCTTTCCGCCCGGCAGTTCCTTTCCCTGCTTCTCCAGATCACTCCAGGTCTCCAGCAGCAGATCATATCCACGGATGGCAGCTGCATATTTTCTTTTTTCCACCATGTAATCGATCTGGCTCTTTCTTTTTTCCAGATTGCTGAGTCCAGCACCCTGTTTCAGCACCTGCTCTACCTGGCTGATCTCCTCCGGATCATACATCCCCACATATTGCAGAATCGTCACAACGAACACGCTGAGTGATCCCTGCTTGTGCACCATGGGGTACAATTGTTTTGCCAGATCCCGCACCTTACATTCTTCTCCGATCCAGTCCACCAGCTTATCGTTCATCAGGGACAGATCCAGCAGAAAAGCATTTTCCTTCAGGCAATAGCAAAGTTCCTCCATGCAATATACCTTCTGTTCCAGACTTTCTACATTATAGGTATTCTCACAATATTCTCCTACACACAGACTTGCCTTCATTTTCAATCCTCTTTTTGCAGACTGTAACTGCTGCTTACAGTTCGATCTCTTCGTTCCAGATATGGTGGGTCGCTGTGCGGAAATTGCCGAATCCCAGATCCTCCAGTTCCACCTGCAGGCGGGTTTCGTCTTTCATTTCCACCCGGATATGCAGTCGGGTAATTCCCTCCTGCAATTCTTCCGGAACGATTCTGGCGATCCGGCTGCCCTTTCCGGTCAGGGAAGTGATCAGAATCTCCACATCTCTTCCTTCCAGCAGATAGAATTCCATATCGTTCTGTGCCTCGTACCAGTTGATTCCAGCATCCAGAAGCGGCTGATAGGACTCTTCGCCCTGTCTGCGCACCTTCATTCCGATATTGGATTTCAGCTTATCCTGTCCCAGATATACATAGTTTTTGCCGGTCTCACCGGGATGCAGCCGCTCCATCATGCCATAGCAGGCACCCTTGCTGAACAGGTTGTTCCCCTGGAACACTCTCCTGCCCTTGCACAGATATCTCAACGATTCCTTCATCCAGTCCTGGGAATATTCCTCACCGATCAGATAGACTGCGGACACCATCCGGTTCTCACACAGCTGGGTCACGATCTCCAGAAATTTCTCGTCTGATCTTTCTACCGGAAACGGAAATTCCCGTTCCTCCGTATAGACCACCACCGGTGTCGTATGTCTGTTGCACTCCATGCAGTAGGTCCGGATCGCACTGTCTATGTACTCACACAGGATAGTACGATGCCGCCACAAATCTTCCGGCTGATACAAATTATAGTAATAAAAGCTTTCCCTGTGGCTTTGAAAATAGATATTTTCTGTTTTCAAATGCAGTGCCTCCGCCACCCGGGTCAGCACCTCCAGCATTTTCGGATCCAGATTCTCACAGGTGATCATCATGGCCCCGATCCGCTCCGAAGAAGTGATCTGTGACAACAGCCCCAGACTCCTTTTCACAAAAAGTGTCAGCAAAGCCACCGGATCCAGCGTATTTCCATCCACCTGTACCGGCTCCCCTTCTCTGGCAAGCTTTAAAATATTCTCTACGAGAATGCCCTCTTCTTCCTCCGCATAACGGATGGCCTCGCTCCCGTAGAACCACTGATTGACTCCCTGTCTCTTGCTGAGAGCCAGCGGAATCGTATAAGCTTCGGAGCCTGCAACGGAAGTCAGTGTCATAATTTCTTCTTCATTTCCCGTCACATAACAACTTATCTGTGCATAACTGTAGCTTAGGTCATACCCTACTATCACTTTTTCACTTCCCGGCAGACGCATGTTCTTCCGCCTCCTCTCCATCCGGTATTGTTCTGCTATTGTAATGTAAATAATCTATGATCCAGATACTCTCTCCGGTAATATTCCTCGATCAAATGATCCAGGGTCGTATCATCCTGCAGAGTCATGCTGATCATCATGTCGTTAATGATCTCATACTTGCTGTCCGGACTTTCATTCATGATGTCACTTCTCTGCAAGCTTCCGCTTTCTGTCAGCTGTTCTTCCTTCTCCGATTCTTCCATAATATAGTATTGAAGATTCTCCCCGAAAAACAGGACAAACTCTTTGAAAAATACACCGCTGTACACTTCCTGCATGTATTCCGACAGATAATCCTCCGCCTGACCGTTCTCATGCAGCATCACATAGTGGATCCTTGCCCGGACACCACCTCTGGTGTGATACTCCACGATGGTCTTGTCCTTCATTTCCTGTAACTGCGGCAGACAGTCCTTGTACTCCCTGAAAAAGTTCAGATGAATATGCTCCTTCATCATCTCCAGCAGGAACTCCTGGATCAGAGGTTCATCCTCTCTTTCCATTTTATCCTTATTTTCTGCATAGAATTTCAGATAAGCCAGTTTGCAGATCCGCTGGGTTTCCTCGCCACGCAGATAACAACTCCGGATCTCCCTGAAAATAAATTCTTCTGTAATCTTTTCCCGGCAGAAATAATCATAAGAACTCTGTACCAGAACAGCTTCCTCGATCTCCTGTCTTGCGCCCTGGGACACATAATACCGGAAAATATCCAGCCGTTCCCCTACGAAAGCTCCGGAGAATAACATCTGCAGTAATATTTTTTCACTCAGGCCATAGCAGTCGATTTCAAAAGATCTGGCGGTTTTCCAGATGTCCCGCAGTTCTTTGGTGGTGCCGGCTGCATAGCGCACCAGATATTCCAGAATCTGTCCATTATATTTGCCCTTGCAAAACACTGTCAGTGCCGCTGCATATAAAACCGTCTCACCGTCATGCAGCGCCTGTGATATCACGCCGTCCGTAAGCCGCAGCAATATCTTGGCATCCACGAAATAAGGCGTATAGTGTCCGATCCATTCATAGGCCTTCTCATAATTGCCCCGAAGTACCAGAAATCTGAGAATGATTTCCCGCTGTTCCTCGGACAATGTCTTGCCGGAGATCTCCTGCAGATATTCATCCAGCGCCTGCATGTTATCCGCATCAAAATAAGCCTGTACCAGCTGCACCGAAATAGTATTTCGAAGTTTCTGTTCCACTGCAGCATTTCCTGCCAGTCTCGCCATGCGCATTATCTTCGTGGAAGAAATGCCTTCCTCTGCTCTGCCGTTTTCCATGAAATATAGATCCAGTTCTGCAGTATCCGGCACATAATGCTCCAGAAGTCTCAGATATTTTCCGGGTACCATCAGCTTTTCCAACGTATATTCCACATTTTTCAGAAAACGGTTGCCGTAGGCATCTTCAAAAGCGATGGTATACTCATTGCCGTAGACAGCCACCCATGCGATGCCATTTTGTAACGCAGTCTCCGACAATATCAGGTTCCCCGGCTGGCTTACGATGACCTTACGCATTCTGGCATCTTCTACTCTGACCAGATGTGCAAACAGCAGTCGGGACAGGGGCTTTGCTATCATTTCCGTCACAATGGCAGGAGACAAAAACTCCTGGTATAATGCTGCCAGATGCCTGTTAATATGCTGCTTCTGAATCTGATCGATCACGAAACGCTCCATGCGTGGTTCATAGTGCTGGTATAATTCCTCGTATTCTTTTCTGTGTCTGAGCAAATAGGCATACAGAAAAGCACTGTGTTCATAGTCCAGATTGCTCTGGAATGAAAAATACATCAAAATCACTTTTGGAAGCTCCTGAATCGCTTCCATATCAATGGATGCCATGTAATATTCATAGAGATTGGTGATTCTCAGATGACTCTCTACGCCTCTCTGGTACCACAGGAAGGCATCGGCTCCTGTCTTGCTGCCCTTGATCAGAAGGCTGCATACTTCCTGGAGGATTCTCACATCGTTCTTTTTTTCATAGAGATTACGCAGAATTCTGCAAAGCAGAGGCGAATACTCCCTGACTCTTCCCGACAGATACAACAGCTGTTCCACCAGGCTGTCATTCACTGCATTCTGTCTGACACCGAAATTGAGCACCTGCAGTTCAAAACCGTTCAGTTTCCGTAACAGTGCCGGATTTCCGTTTAAAAGTGCCAGTGCTTCCAGGTAGATGACCGGGCTGTTGCAGCCATATCGGTACTGTTTTTCCAGAAACATCCATTTTCCGGAAGTCGAACGGTTATATTCCTCGGACAGATACAGAAGCAGCCATGCCACACGCCAACAGGTCCTGTCATAACGATAGATCTGCTCCACCTGCTCCGCCATCTGCAGTGTATACTGGGGATCTCTGTGAATCAGCGTGGTCAGATACAGGTAATATGCCCACAGTTCTCCGCCGGTGGCATTCTGTGCCTCCAGCATATCCGCCGTATGATCCAGAATCCAGCCGGCCTCATTGTACCGCTCTTCGGTGATCAGCAGCTGTGCCTGAAACAGCCTTGCAGACACATCCTTTTCGTCCATGGTCACCATACGCTCCACCAGTTTCCCGGTCTCCGAAAGCCAGGTTCCTGTGCCGATTTTTTTCAGGCGGAACTCTTGATAATATTTCATCATCTGAGAGATGCACTGCATATGACTGTGATCCGCATGTCTTGCCACCGCACCGTCTCCCAGCTGTACCATTACCGGGATTTCCAGAGAAGTATACGCATTATAAATATAGATCCTGCCAAAATTTTTGCCAGGCCGGCAGAGACTACTGTCTATGTATACCGGCAGCCTGCAGCGGTTGCCCAGAAAATCATCGTCTCTGATGATCTCCTTTTCCGTAAAGACAAACTCTCCCTCGCACTCCACCTGCAGCCTGGTATATCCCCAGCCATTCCTTACGATGGTCAGGGTATTCTCTGTAACGCCATAGTTGTCCCCACTGCGGGGCAGTTTTTTCACCAGTTCCTTCTCTTCGGTCAAAAATTCCAGCTGCTGCTTTTTATTGATACAGATGAGGAATTCTTCTACATTTTGCTCATTTCCGTCATAGGCAGACAGGATCCGGTAGCTGTCATAGAAATGGGCATCATTTCCCTGAAACAAACGTATGAGCTCCGGATCATAGAACAGGCGCACGGCTTCTTTCCAGTTACTTTTCGCCAGATTGGCAAAATGGAACAAATTCCTGATAGGACCTATCGAAGAATTCAGCACCCCATGTTCCACCGTCACGACAAAGGGAAGATTGTATTCTCCCCTGTTGCTGACGACAGAAAAGGCTCCTTTTACCACATCCCCTTCCGCCAGATTTTCTCCGTGGAAGCAGTAAAAGATTTCTGCATCAGAACCGGTAAACTGATCTGTCATGCATTCCATCCGCAGATGGTCCGATAGCACAGATCCTTTTACATAGCCGTCTGATGCAGAAAGGATGTGAAAAGAGCCTTCGTATGCTGTCCCCTGTGACAGGGAAATTTCTATTTTAGAGCAGGAGAATTCCAGAGAACCATTCTCGTAATCGAAGTTTCCTCCTAAAATTCTATCAATAATCTCCTGCATGTACCTTCACCCGTTCCCTGTTGTCATTTGGATTTATTATACCAAATTTCGTACGTAAGGGCAAGGTGCCAGACCCGTCAGTCCAGATTTAATTTCCGGTTCATGATGTAATAGGACACACCATACATGATCGCCGCAAGGAGCAGGCTGATGATCACGTTAATATCATAGGCAGAATTGGTGCTCACCGAAAATCCGCCGGGGCTGCTCATGACATTTGCGCCAAACATGAAGGCACTCTGTACAGTACTTCCGATGATGGAAGAAAGAATCGTCACTCCCGCATAGGTCAGGATCCCCATGAACCCTTTGTGTTTGGAAGACAGCTGACCGATCGTCAGGGCGCCGAACAGGGTGACCATAGTAATGAAAGGTCCTGCCACATAGGTTAAGAATAATGTAATCCCATAATGCAGCAGATTGATTCCCATCTCTTCTTCGTATGTTCTGCCAAGTTCATAAAAAGCATCCGACAGGAATTCCCAAATATTTCCATTATATTGTGTCAGTACACTACTCAGTTCACCAATATTTAAAAGTCCTGTCATCAAAGAGACGACCAGTGCCACCACTGAAATACCAATGCCTATCGAAATGAACAGATACCAGACACCGGAGACCAGTACCTTGCTTAAGAACAGCTGGTTGGCCGTCACCGGCAGAGTGTGGGACAGATATCCCTCATCGGTATACATACTGCGGTAGAAACGGATGCCCAGGAAGATCAGCATGCCCCAGGTGGATGCCAGCAGCATGATCACATATAGGATCAGGATTGCCACGAAGGAAGAGATCATAAGCCAGACCTGCACACTATTGACATCATTGCTGTCGAAAAATTCCGCCACTCCCGGCATTTGCAGTACGACACAGCCGATCACTGTGACGATAAACATTCCCAGAAGCATCAGTGTGCCTGCTTTCCAGATATTTTTCCATTCATATTTCATTAATTTTCCTAACATGCGAACACCTCCCTGAAGTAAGCATCTACAGACTTACCCTTCTCTTCTCTGATATTATCAACGGATGTGTATAACACTAACTGTCCGTAGCGCATGAAGATCACTTCATCCAGCACCTGCTCCACATCTTCGATCAGATGAGTTGAGATCAGCACGGTGGCTTCCGGATTGTAGTTGTTGATAATGGTGCGCAGGATGTAATCTCGCGCCGCCGGATCCACACCGGCAATCGGCTCATCGAGAATATACAGGCTGGCATTCCTGCTCATCACCAAGATCAGCTGTACCTTCTCCTTCGTACCTTTGGACAATGTCCGCATCTTCACTGCAGGATCGATTCCCAGACTCTTTAGCATTTCCTCCGCCCGGTCTCTGGAAAAGTCCGCATAAAAATCCTGAAAGAAATCCAGGATCTCCCGGATCGTCTGATTCATGGTCAGATACGTACGGTCCGGCAGATAAGCTACTTTGCTCTTGGTCGCCGGTCCTACATAATTTCCGTCGATCATAATGGTACCTTCCGTCGGTGTCAGCAGACCGTTCAGCATTTTGATCAGGGTCGTCTTACCGCTGCCGTTCGGTCCCAGCAGACCGATGATCTTCCCCTTGGGGAGACTTACGGTCAGATGATTCACAGCCACATTAGCACCGTATTTCTTGGTTAAATTCATGATTTCCACCAAATTATTCATTTATTTTCCGCCTCTCTTTATTGTTTACCGGAATCTCCGGTCTCTTAAGACTGCATTTTAGCAAAGAGTTCTCTGATCTCCCCGATGTCATACCCCAGCTCCTGCATATTGTCTATAAAGCTCCTCATATGACCGGCTGCCAGCTTTTCCCTCGTATTGACAATCAGTTCCGTATCCTCCGTAACTGTTCTTCCGCTGGTACGCTGCGTTACGATCAGGCCGCTCCGCTCCAGTTCCGCAAAAGCTTTCTGCATCGTATTCGGGTTCACCGCCGCCACAGCTGCAAGATCTCTGACGCTCGGCAGCTTCGCTCCCGGCTGATACTTGCCTGATACGATTTCTCTCTGGATCCGCTCCACCAACTGCGCATATATCGGTCTGTCAGCATCCAATTCCCACGCCATTCCTATCATCCTTTCTTGTTTCTTATTGTTTGTTTCTTATTGTTTGTTTCTTACTATCTGTCACACATCGGTTCTGTCGATGCTTCCCTGATCCTTAATTGTGTTGTTTTGTTGTATTATTTATTTAATACAATAATACGTTATTCATTTTTATCTGTCAAGATATTTTTTGGGCTTGTCCGATGAAAATTGTTTGTATTACACTTATTACAACATAGTAAATTGAAAGTTACGCGAGCAATGAGCCGCGCATAGGCATAGTGAA
>ULXU01023681.1_pt1 | contig 20144 bp, 19 predicted proteins | sample 1961521 | NCBI WGS metagenome assembly ULXU01 (sample SAMEA4835845, study PRJEB28245) | human gut metagenome | biome: gut microbiome; material: fecal sample | place: Denmark | collected 2008
ATATAATATATAACATTTAATAAATGTCGTTTAAAAGTTTTGAAGATTTTTTGCGTTGTGATAAAATATTATAAGGAGTAAGAAGATGAAAAATACAATTTGCAAAGTATTTGCTCACTTTCTTTACAGGGGAATGAAAGTTCTTTATAAAAAAGATGAGCGTGTTAAAAACGAAATTGACCAAATTGCCAACGGAACTTGTTTTGTTTTAAAGTTTGATTTGCCAAAAAATGCAAGTTTCATTGCAATTGAAAAAACTGAAAATGGTTTGAAAAAACGCAAAGAAATTCGAAAAGGCGACATTGTTATAACCTTTAAATCTCTTGACCTTGCATATCAAGTTATAACCGGTCAGAAGGGTCTTTGCAGATCATATGCAGAACATGATTTCATGCTTGATGGCAACATTTATGATACAATGGCTTTCACAAGAGTTGTTGAGATTGTTGAAGCACATTTGTTTTCAAAGAAAAAATGTTCAAAAATTTTGAGAGAAGTTCCAAAAAGAAGCATATCTGTTTTTTCAGCATATGTGCTTTCAATTTTTGGAAATTAGTGGGGGAAAGATATGAATAAATATTTTGAATTTGACACAAAAGCAAAGGTTCTTTCGGGTGAAAAGGCTCTTTGCCATGTTAACTATGAACTTATGGTTCGAAACAAAAAATATCCGTTTGTGATGAGCGATGCGGGTCTTGACGGTCTTGGAATTACTGATAAAGCAATCAAGCTTATGAATCTTGAAAAGTTCGAAAAGTTTGTTGATATTCCTGTTGACAGCTCAACCGAAACTGTAAACATTGCAACAAAAGCATATAAAAGTGCTGGGTGTGACTGCATCATTGCCGTTGGTGGTGGTTCGGTTATAGACACTGCAAAAGGTGTTGTTCTTTCACTTGTTTCTGGAAAAGATAACATTTCAGAAGTTGAAGGGGCAGAAGCACTTGTTAAAAACAATAATGTTTTGTTTATCGCAGTTCCAACAACTGCTGGAACCGGAAGTGAAATGACTTCTGTTGCCGTAATTAAAGATGCAACTCAGGGTGCAAAACTAGAATATATTTCAACCTTCATTTTGCCAGATATTTCTGTTCTTGACCCTGAAATGACTTTGTCTCTTCCTGCAAAAATTACTGCTTCGACAGCGGTTGATGCTTTAACTCATTGCATCGAAGCATATTCATGTTTACAGAAAAATCCGATTTCAGATGCCTATGCGGTTTGTGGAATTAAACTTATTTCTGAAAACCTTTTGAAACTTGTTGAAGATTTAAAAAATGAAGAACTTCGAATGAATGTTGCAAATGCAGCTTTGGTTGCTGGAAGTGCATTTTCAAATTCTATGGTTGGGGCGGTGCACTCAATTGGGCATGCACTTGGCGCTGTTTGCCATGTTGCTCATGGTGATGCAATGAGTATTTTGCTTCCATTTGTTCTTGATCTTAATTTTGAAAAATGCAAAAAATATTATGCAGAGCTTTTATATTTCATCAGTCCTGACGACCTTGAAAAAGGTCAAAGCGAAGAAGAAAGAGCAAAACTTTTCATTTCAGAAGTTCGAAAGCTTCTCGATCAGCTTCATGAAAAAACAGGCCTTCCAATTCGTTTGTCTCAAACTGGAAAAGTTACAAAAGAAAACTTCAATGAAATAGCAATAAAAGCAATGGCAGATGGCTCTGCACTTGTAAACCCTGTTGCTCTTTCAATTGAAAGAATAACTGACGTTTTGGAAAAAGCATTTTAGGAGAAAAATATGGCAACAATTGATATTTTAAACAAACAAAAAGAATTTTTTAAATCTAATCAAACAAAAGATTATAATTTCAGAAAATATCAGCTTAAACTTTTGCAAACAGCAATCAAAACCAACGAGAAAAAGATTTATGAAGCACTTTATAGCGACCTTGGAAAAATTGAAACTGAAAGCTATATGTGTGAAGTTGGAATGGTTCTTGCAGAAATTAAATATATGTTAAAACACATGAAAAAGTTCATGAAAAGCACAAAAGTGAATGCTGGAATTGCAAACTTTCCTTCAAAAGCATGCATGACACCAACTCCAAAAGGCTCGGTTTTAATCATGAGTCCATGGAACTATCCTTTCATGCTTACAATGGAACCACTTGTTGATGCGCTTGCTGCTGGAAACACAGCAATTGTTAAACCTTCTGCATATTCGCCTGCAACAAGCAAACTTATTTCTGAAATTTTAAACAGCACCTTCAGTGAAAACTATGTTTATACTGTTCTTGGCGGAAGAGAAGTGAATCAAGATTTATTGACGCTTCCATTTGATCATATTTTCTTTACGGGAAGCAAAGCTGTTGGACATGAAGTTTTGCGTCAAGCTGAAAAGAATTTTGTTCCAGTAACATTGGAGCTTGGTGGAAAAAGCCCATGTATTGTTTGTAATAATGTTGATGCAAAGAAAGTTGCAAAACGTATTGTTTTTGGAAAATTTATGAATGTTGGACAAACTTGCATTGCACCAGACTATGTTTTGGTTCATGAAAGTGTTAAACCACTTTTAATGCAATCTTTAATTTGTGAAATTCAAGCACAATATGGCGAAAATCCACTTGAAGATGATAACTATGGAAAAATGATTTCTCAAAAACATTTTGATAAAGCTTTGGCTCTTCTTGAAAATCAAACACCTGCATATGGTGGAAAAAGCGATGCAGAAAAATTAAAAATCGAACCAACAATTGTTGAGGAACCAGACAAAGAAAGTGCACTTATGAAAGAAGAAATTTTTGCACCAATTTTGCCGGTTGTTTCTTTCAAAACAAATGAAGAAGCATTGGAAATTATTGCAAAAAATCCAACTCCACTTGCACTTTATGTTTTCTCTAATGATAAAAAAGAACAAAACTTTTTCCTTGAAAATGTTCAGTTTGGCGGAGCAACCGTTAATGACACATTAATGCACATTGCAACTCCACGCCTTGCATTTGGCGGTGTTGGATCAAGTGGGCTTGGGGCATATCATGGAAAACGAGGTTTTGATACTTTCTCACACTATAAAAGCATTTTAAGAAAATCGCTTAAATGTGACCTGGCTGTTCGTTATCGTCCATTTGGAAAATTCAAAAAGAAAGTTATAAGAAGATTTATGTAATAAAAGCACCGTTTGGTGCTTTTTTATTTTGCGACTATTCACAAATTCTAAATTTATGCTATAATAAAGAAAAGGACAAATTGATATAAGGAACATTTTTAAAAATATAAAAATCTTGTTGATGAGCTTTATGTTTCAATGATTCAAAATCCACTTTATGTTGGAGCATTAAAGGCCGTTAAAGATAAATATATTTTACATGCAATTGGAGAACCTGACAGCAATTTAACAGTTTTTACTCGTTATGAATTTGAAAAAGAACTTAATTGTTTAAAGGAATATTGTTTAAAAAATAAATAAAGGAGACGCAAAATGTTTGTTCGTTTTGAAGAATATGATAAAAATAAACATTCAGACCTTTTAAAAGTTTGGAGTGAAGATAAAGGTTCAAGAAAAGACAGTCTTGGAAACTATAAATATTTTGGACTTCTTAATTATTATAAAGACATTAACGAGCTTATAGATCGTCACCCATCAATTGAAACAGATGAAGAAATTTTGAAAAACTTTGTAATTTTCAATGAAGAAAACAAAGATGTTGCAATTGTAATTTTAGACCATGTTACATATGGTAAAGATGGTTTGACAACCTTGTGTGTATATTTCATTATTGTTCGTCCAGACGAGCAGTCGAAAGGTTATGGCCCATCAATAATGGACAAGGTTATAAACGATGGCGAAAAACTTATGGGAAGAAGGGTTGATGAAATTTATGCAAGTGTTGACATTGCAAACTTTCCAAGTTCGTCAATGATGGAAAAGAAGGGTTTTAAACAGGTTTGCAACAACGATAACTATAATATTTATGGCCTCAATCTTAAAAAGATAAGAGAGCAAGAAGCTGAAGAAAGCGAAAAATAAAAAGAAGAAATTTACTTTCTTCTTTTTTTTATATCTTATATGTTTGATTTAAACAGACGAGTTCTTTCTTTGATTTTGATTGATTTTTTTTAGTCTGTCTTTATGAAACATTGTTTCAACAATTTCTTTGATAATTGTTTCTAGTTCTTTGCCTTCAGAATAGTCTGCTTTTGCAATATAGTCAACACGATTTTGATTTATAAGAGTTTTATAATAGTCTGGCAAGTTGTCGGCATTGTAAACACCAATAGAAAATCCTTTTTTAGCACGAAGAAGCTTCATTGAAGGAATGTCGGTTTCGCTGTCTCCAATATAGATGATGTTTTCAAAAGGAATTCGTCTCTCTTCGTGAGACATATAGCCATTAACACTTGAATCGATAGGCGAGAATATTCCTTTATTGATTCTGAACAAAAATTGTGTTTTGTTTGTATAGTTAAGTTCAAGTGCTGGCCAAAATGCTTCGCCTTTTTCATCATAACAATAGCTGCAAGCATAAATTTCTTTAAAATATTTTGCAAGGCAGGTTCCTTCAACAATCTCTTTAATTCCTGAAGAAATGATATAGTGTTCAATTTCAATACCTTTTTCTTCACCAAACTTATTTATGCGGTCAAACCATGTGTCAAGCCCATCATAATATTCAATATCTTTTCCACAAGAATGAAAAAATTCTCTTGTTGGGGCAATTCCTTTTTCTTTGCACTCTTTTAAAATCATATATAAATATGACATGATATTGTTTGCTTCGTGGTCCTTTGAAAACTGAGCACATTCTGCCCAGAAGTCATTGATATTCATGTTTAAACTTTTGATAAGACCATAGCCCTGCATTTCACTTTGAGAAAGAGTTCGGTCAAAATCATAACAAATTGCAACTCTAATTTTATCCATTTTTCTCTCCAGATAAAAATATTTTAACATGAAAATATAACCGTGTCAACACGTGTTTTTGCTGGGAATTTATTATTTTTTTATTTTTGATTGCTTTATGATTTAAAGTTTGATATAATCGCTTGACTAAAGGAGCAACAAATGAAACTTTTTAAAGATTTGCTTGAAGAAACAAAAGAAGCAAATACAATTCAAGAAAAAACAGCATTGCTTAGTGTTTGCGTGAATGTTATCACAAAGTCAAAACAACATTTCTCTATTGCCGAAAGAAAAGAAATTTATGATTTTGCTTTTAACGAAATTAAACCGCTTGAAAAACAGATTGAAAAAGCAAAAAATTATGAAGAAAAAGATGATATCTTTGCATATGCCGACAAACTTTTATCTTTAATTTTGTATTCTGATTGTGCCGAGCCTGAAAGTGCTCAAACACTTATGAGTTTGCTTGAATGCGTAAATAAACACAGGGTGTTAGAAAATGCAATTGATGAGATGTTTTTGAAACAAAAAATCACCGAATCAGACGTAAAAATCATTCTTGAAAAGGCGGCGGAAACAACTGATGATTATGAGAAGGGAAAACTTTATTCTGGGCTTATGCACTATGAAAACAAGTTTGACAACCTTGAACAACCAGCAAAAGATTTGATTGTGAAATTCCTTAACAAGGAAACTCTTGAAAGTGTTTTAAATTTTGAAAATCTTAATAAAAATCAAAAATATAATCTTGAAGTTCTTTGTGATTTGCTTAGACTATATTTTAACAAAGACACTGTAAGAATTTTAAAAACCGCTGAAAAAATTGACAATCCCGCAGTCGCATTTTACAGTGCAGATTCTCTTATGGAACTTGATGAAAATCCAAGTCAAAGCACGATTGATTTTTTGGCAAACGACATTGTTTATGCGTGTTTGATTCATGATTCTCTTGAAAGAAACGGACTTGTCGAAATGTTTCCGAAAAATCTTGACAATCCTGAATATATTGCAAATAGTGACATGATTCATTGGCTTTGCTATCCAACAGAACTTGGTGAAAAACCAACAGAAATTGAACTTCTTGGAAAAGTGAAGAAACATAAAAAAGAATATTTTGTTTTTAAATATAAAACCACAAGTTCAAAAATTCCGGAAGAAAAACACAATGTTTGGCTTGTTGGTTGGAGTGCAGGGGAATCAACTTTCAGCGAGTTTGAATTGCTTTCAGACTATGAAAAGAAAACACCTGAAAAAACCTTAAAATATATTTCTAAAAAATGTTTTTAAAAAGAAAACCACTAAAATATAGTGGTTTTCTTTGTTCATTTTACTTTTTGTTTTCTTTGCAAGCTTTAACAAAAGCGGTGAAAAGTGGGTGTGGTTTTGTTGGTCTGCTTTTAAGTTCTGGGTGAAATTGAACACCAAGAAAGAATGGGTGAGAAGCAATTTCAACAGTTTCAACAATGTTTTTGTTTTTTTCAATTCCAGAAACAATAAGTCCATGTTTTGTTAAAATATCTTTATAGTCGTTATTAAATTCATAGCGATGGCGATGTCTTTCGCTTGCTGTTTCAGATTTATATGCTTTTCTCATGATTGTGTCATCTTTAATGGTGCAAGTATAAGCGCCAAGACGCATTGTTCCGCCCTTGATTTTTCCTTTTTGATCGGGCATAAGGTCGATCACACAATTTTTACCATTTTCATTAAACTCTCTTGAACATGCATCGCTGATTTTTGCAACATTTCTTGCAAATTCGATAACTGCAATTTGCATTCCAAGACAAATTCCAAAATATGGAATGTTGTTCTCACGAGCAAATTTTGCAGCAAGAATTTTGCCTTCAACTCCACGAGTTCCGAACCCACCAGGAACCAAAATCCCGTCAACATCTGACAAAAGTTCTTTTGCTTTTTCGTCTGAAACGATATCTTCGCTTTCAACCCATTTAAGTTTCACAAACACTCCATTTTCATAGCTTGCGTGTTTCAAAGCTTCAACAATGGAAATATAAGAATCTTTAAGTTTGCAATATTTTCCAACAATTGCAACTTTAACTTCACCTTTACGGTTGTTGGCTTTTTCAAGCATTCTGTCCCACTCAGAAAAGTCGATTTTTCGATTTTCAAGTGAAAGTTCTCTTAAAACAACTTCATCAAGCTTTTCACCATAAAGAAATTTTGGACAACTGTAAATGTCTGGAAGTGTGATGTCGTTTATAACGCAATCGGTCTTAACGTTGCAAAACATTGCAATTTTTTGAAGAAGAGATTTGTCAACTTCGGTGTCGGAGCGGGCAATAACAATGTTTGGACGAATTCCAAGACTTTGAAGTTCTTTCACTGAGTGTTGGGTTGGTTTGCTTTTATATTCATCTGAGCCAGAGATGAAAGGAACAAGACAAACATGAATAAACAAACAATTTTCAAGTCCAACTTCAAGTGAAAATTGACGAATGCTTTCAATGAATGGTTGACTTTCAATGTCTCCAATTGTGCCACCAATTTCGGTGATTAAAATGTCTGGCTTATTTGCTGACACATTGTCTTTAATAAAGTTTTTGATTTCATTTGTAATGTGTGGAATGATCTGCACAGTTTTTCCAAGATAGTCGCCATTTCTTTCCTTGTTTAACACTTTCCAATATACTCCACCACTTGTAATGTTTGAGTGGCGGTTAAGATTAATGTCGATAAATCTTTCATAGTGTCCAAGGTCAAGATCGGTTTCGGTCCCGTCATCGGTTACAAACACTTCGCCATGTTCTTGAGGATTCATGGTTCCTGGGTCGATGTTCAAATATGGGTCGAACTTTTCAACAAAAACGTTATATCCACGCATTTTCAAAAGTCTGCCAAGACTTGCGGCAACAATTCCTTTTCCAAGACCAGAAACAACACCGCCGGTTACAAAAATATATTTTGTCATAAAATTTTTCTCCTTAAAAAACAAAAAAAGAGTTTTTTTTTAAGGAAATGCAATTTTCCCTCAAAAAAACTCTTATTCATTTTATTTATATTTTGAGTTTATCATATTTTTTGCTTCTGTGAATAAAAAATATAAAAGAAATTTAAATTTTGTGCAGGGTGTAAAAATATTATGATCATTATTTTTTCTTGTTGACAACAAAATACAAAAAATGTAAAATGTTCGTGTAACTAGTCCCCCAATCAAGGGATTGGTTCATGGAATTTTTGCCCTGAGCAGGCCGTTGGCTTGCTTTAGAACGGACTCCAGCTCAAGGGTCCATTTTTTTTTGCAAAAAATATTAGTTGTTAAAACTCTTTTCTTTTTTCTTTTAAAATGATATACTTTTTTTATGAAAATATTATCACCGGCGGGAAATTTTGAGAGCCTTAAAATGGCTGTTTATAATGGTGCAAAAGAAGTTTATCTTGGCATCAGCAATTTTAATGCACGAAACAATATCGAGGGGTTCAGCGAAAGCGATCTTGATGATATTGTATTTTTCTGCCACGTTCATGGTGTGAAAGTTAACCTTGCTGTGAACATTTTGTTTAAAAATGAAGAGCTTCAAGATGCTGTCAATTTGGTTGTGAGATCTTATAATAAAGGTGTTGATTGTTTCATTATTCAAGATCTTGGTCTTGCTTCTTTTCTTCATGAAAACTATCCTGAAATTGAGCTTCATGCAAGCACGCAAATGGGAATTTGCAATCTTGAAGGGGCAAAATATGTTGAAAAACTTGGTTTCAAAAGAGTTGTTCTTGCAAGAGAAACTCCACTTGAAGAAATAAGAAATATTAAACGAAACACAAATCTTGAAATTGAATATTTTGTTCAAGGTGCTCTTTGTGTTTGTTTTTCAGGAAATTGCTATCTTAGTTCATATCTTTGTGATGCAAGTGGAAATCGTGGAAAATGCAAGCAACTTTGCAGGCTTCCATATCAGCTTTTGAAAAATGGAAAAGTGTTAAAAGACGGATTTTTGCTTTCAGCAAGAGATTTTAACATGACAAGCAAACTCAAAGATCTTGAAAGTGCAGGGGTTGACGTTCTGAAAATTGAAGGCAGGGCAAGACGTCCGTTTTATGTTGGTGTTACAACCAGGCACTATTCATTGGCACTTGCTGGCAAAAAGGTAAGTGATGAAGATTTAAAACTTGCTTTCAATCGGGAATATACTGCTGGATATTTTGATGGAAATGGAAATATCATTTCAAATTATAATAATCATATTGGCATAGAGATTGGCAAGGTTTTAAAATTTAAAAGTGGCAAAAAGTTTAATGAAATTGAGTTTTCTTCAAACAGAGAACTTTCGAAAAAATCCGCAATAAAGATTTTTAATGGTATCAATGAAGAGTGCACAATTTCGCTTTTTGATCTTCAAAAAATTGGGAAAAACCAATATAAAACCACAACAACAAATGTTGCAAAAGTTGGATCTACGGTTCGTTTAATTTCTGATTTTGATTTTGAAAATCAAGTTTTAAACAAAATTAAAAAAGCTCCTTTAAAAATAAATGTCATTGCATATGTCGGTGAAAAATTGCACATTGATGCAACAATTTTAAGCCATAAAATAAGCATGCAAGGAAATGTTCTTGAAGAAGCAAAATCACAAGCATTATCAATAGAGGAATTGGAAAATTGCTTTAACAAAAATGAATTTTTTGATGTTAAAATTGATTTGCAAACAAATGGTGTTTTTGTTTTAAAATCTGAGCTTAATAAAATCAGAAGAGAGTTTTTTGAAAGTGTTAGAAGGCAGGTTTTAAAAATTGGTTCTCATGATGAGAAAATAAAAATAATTGATTTAAAATCTGAAGAAACAAAGTTTGAAGATTTTGAATTTGTTGAAAATAATAATAATAAACTTGTTGCAAAAAACATTATTTATTCTCCTGAAATTTATAACGAAAAAGATATTATTTTATTCAGAGAAATTTGCAAAAAACAAAACAAAAATATGTTTCTTGACCTTCCAAATTTTGCACTTGATAAAGATGTTGATTTTTTAAAAAGTATAGTAGAAAGAAATCAAATTCCTGTTGTTTGCAACAACTATTATGCGATAGATTTTAAAACCGAAAAAGTTGCCGGTGGGGGACTTAATGTTTATAATTTTCTTTCAGCAAATAAACTTAAAATGCCATTTATTTGCAGTGAAGATTCATTTGCAAAAAGAACAGATTTTGCATTCATGACACTTCGTCATTGCCCAATGAAATGTTTGCTTGGTGCTTCGTGTGGCTCGTGTCCATATTCTGATAGGTTTGAATATAGAATGCAAAACGGTAAAATTCTTAAGCTTAAAAGAAAGAAGCTTTCAAGTTGCACATTCTATTTGGTTTAACGCAGATAATATAAACAGAAAATAGAAAATTTTTTTGATTGAAAAAGAAAAACAGACCATTTCAGTCTGTTTTTTTTATTGGCACAGAGAACGAGATTCGAACATTGTTTATTTCGCACTCTCTACCGAACCGTGCGAACCTAAAGAGTCGCATCTTCATTTATCTTTTTTTCTTAAACTCTCAAGCAAGAACGCCCGCAGGAAACCCTAGACGTGCAACCTTGTTTAAAAGTTTATTCTAAAAAATCTAAACGAATCTGCTGTCGCATTTTTATCACAAAAAGAAATTTTTTAAAACGATAAAATTCCTGACTCCTTCACTCGTCAAATCTGTTCTCTAAAAAAACAAACCCCAAAATATGGGGTCTGCTTTTTTGGCGCAGAGAACGAGATTCGAACTCGTGGTACAGTTTCCCGTACACAACCTTTCCAGGGTTGCACCTTAAACCACTCGGACATCTCTGCATGTGCTTTAATTTATAAATAAATATTAAGTTGTGTTTGCACTAAGAAACCAGTTGTGGTTTAAGGTGCAAAAAAATATAAGTAGAAGTAAAATAATTTTGTTTTTTTATAGTTTGTTTGCAGCAGATTTGGATAAATTTTAGAATTAGAAATTGAAAAACAGGTTCGACAAAGTATCAAGGATACGTGTCGGTTCTGGTTTGCAGTTTATAAACTAAAATTTGCCAAAGATGTGTTACGAAGTCCGGCGGTTCGGAAGAGAGCCGGAAGAAGAGAACTCGGACATCTCTGCATGTGCTTTAATTTATAAAAAATATTAAGTTGTGTTTGCACTAAGTAAACCAGTTGTGGTTTAAGGTGCAAAATGATGGGGTCCCCGGAAGATTTTTTAAAATCTTTTGGGGAAAGGAAAACCTTGTTTGAGAATGGCGAAGTTTTTGATTTATTTAATGTATAAAAAATATTAAGTTCTTGCTAAATCATAGCAAAGATTAAAAGAAAAGTCAATGTATAAAACATTAAAAAAAATCGAAAACCCACTAAAATGCTTGCCGAGAATCGTAATTCTTGTTAAAATATAGAAAAACAAAGGAGAGATATTATGAATAAATATTCAGGAACAAGAACAGAAAAAAACTTGCAAACAGCTTTTGCTGGTGAATCTCAAGCAAGAAATAAATATACATATTTTGCATCTGTTGCAAAAAAAGAAGGATATGAGCAAATCAGTGAAATTTTCCTTAAAACTGCTGAAAATGAAAAAGAACATGCTAAAATGTGGTTTAAAGAATTGAATGGAATTGGAAGCACATTAGAAAACCTTAAAGCAGCTGCAGAAGGTGAAAACTTCGAATGGACAGATATGTATGATAATTTTGCAAAGGTTGCAGAAGAAGAAGGCTTTAAAGAACTTGCATATAAATTTCGTGCTGTTGGTGCAATTGAAAAAACACATGAAGAAAGATATCGTGCACTCATAAACAATGTTGAAACAAAAACAGTTTTTGAAAAATCTTCAGTTTCAATTTGGGAATGCAGAAATTGCGGACACATTGTTGTTGGAACAAAAGCTCCAGATGTTTGCCCAGTTTGTGCACACCCACAAAGCTATTTTGAAGTTAGAAAAGAAAATTATTAATTTTAAATAGACATAAAAAAACAACTCAGTTTTGAGTTGTTTTTATTTTGAATGTTTTATTCTTCTTTCTTTTCAGTTTCAACTGTTTCAGTGTTTTCTGTTGAAGCTTCGCCAGCAACTGCAAGTTTTTGTTTCTTGTTTTTGCTGATATCTTTAAGCTTATAGATAAGTTGAATTGCAAGCCACAAAAGTGTGCAAACAACCATGAATACTGCATAAATGATAAGTTGAATTGCTGGATAGAATGTTCCATATCCAATTTTGAAGGAAACAAATAACTTTCCAATTCCGTCACCAAGAAGCTTCATTGCCTTTGATGCATCAAACATGAATAAATAGTTTGCTTTCCAGAATCCATTTCCAGTTTTAAGAGCAATTGCATTAAACATTGTTCCAAGTGCCCAAACACAAACGAAATATATTGTGAATCCGATCAAGCAGTCTTTGAGTGCTGTTTTATCAAGTTTAGGGAAAATTCCAAAAAGAAGAGCAAGAAGAGGAATCACCATAACGTTTCCGTGTTCCAACATGAAATGCATGTTATAAAGATAGAATAAGCCTTCGCCGTCAAGGTCTGGACTTGCCAAAGCGAATAAAACACCAATAACGTTTATTATAACTGTGAAATTAAACAAGTGTTTGTTTTTTGTTATAAGTGAAATTAAAATGAAGAAAGAACCAAGGTTGCAAAGTTGGAAAGGCAAACGTTCAATGTTGATTGAAATTGCCGAGAACATTTGTAAATATTGCATTATAAGTGAGAGTGATAAAACGAAGAGCAAAACCATTTTTGTTTCTTCACTTTGTTTTCTGAAGATAAAGTAAAGAGCAACAATTTCACCAGAAAGGAAGAAGATCCATCCAATGTGAACAAGTCCATATGCTTCAAAAATAAGGTTTGTGTGTCCAAACAAATGTTGCAAAACATAAATTGGAAGGGCAGATAAAATTATGCAAGGAAGGGTTATAAAGAAATAGAGATATTCTTTTTTGTTTTTAAATTCAAACACGTGTTTTTCTTGGATAGCAAGAACAACAGGAATTACAAGTTGCAAACACATTAAAATTCCAAACCAAACTGAACGGAATGTTGGATTAATTAAAAATTGTTTGAAATTTTCAGAGATGACTGAAATTGAATTAAGACCTCTTCCGGCAGTTGATGTGAAATCTGCAAGATATTCCTTAAAGAAACAAATTTGAACAATTGTCATGATTGAACCAAAATAGATTGCAATGTTTCTGATTGTTCGGTTCTTATAGAAAACTGCAATTGGCAAGCAAACAAATGAAACCATGCTAAACCATCTTACAATTGCATAGCCACGTCTTGCCGGCATTGAGGCAAGATCTTCTTTAGAATAGCTAAGAGCAAAAGCATCTGGCAAAATTACTGAAACAAGCATTAAGCAAACATAAACAATTACACTGATTTTTAAAATTTTGTTTATAACATTTTTGAACTTTTCGTTCTCTTTAAAAACGCAAAATCTTAAAACACAATATGTTGCGATCAATACTGCAATAACGATTGATGAAATTAAATAAAACATATTTTTCTCCTAATTTTTTAAAATATTTTGTCTGACAATTTTTCGAATTTGTATAGGCTGCGGTGCACAAAGATCAATTGTCTTATATTTTGTAAAGCACAGAGAACAAAGATAAAACAGAATTCCACAAGCTGGAAGCAATGGAAGTAGATATACAAATGGAATTGGAATAAGTTTGAAAAGTGGAACAAGAACCATGATTCCGCCAGGATCCATTGTATATGAGTGGTTGTGTGGGCCGGTTATGCTGAAACCGTTTAGTGCATAGTTTGCAATAAAACATGCTCCGAAATATGCTAACATGCAAAGGCAAACCCAGAAAACATATTTTTTTTGTGGCTTAAACCAACGAGCGGCAATCATTAAAAGTGGAACAAGAACAACAAGCAAATGGTCAAGCCAGAAGTTAAGTGTCACAACTGAATACCACATTGAATTTTCAACATCTGAGACATATGCAACAAATGTTGAAAGTGCACAAGGCATTGAAAAATAAAACAGATATTGTCTTGCCAGTTCATTTTTCTTTATAAGGCAAAGTGGAAGCAAGATAAAGTTAAAGTTGCAAACTTGAAACATCTGTATGAAAAAATTTTTGAAGTCAAGTTCTTTGCCATAGTGTGTTAAATGCAGAAACATGATTCCAACCATGCAAACAATAACGGCAGAATAAATCATTATGCATTGCCCTTTATAGCTCGCACGGGAAATTATAAGCATTAAAATCACTACGACAACAATAGACACCAGAACCATTGAAATATGGGCTGGGCCACCAATAGTCATCATAAATAGTTTTTCCTTTTCTTTTGTTCTGTTTTGATTATAACAAAAAGAATATGGCAAGTCAAAACATTTCTGTGTTTTGGTTGTTTTCGTGAGATTAATTATATATTTGTGTGTGTTAAAAAACAGTTAAGAGCATAAAAAAAAGAAAGGGTTGTTTTTCCCTTTCTTTTTTTCTTTATTATTGTTCAACTTTTTTTCCGCAAGAAGGGCAGAATGAAGCATCTGTTTCAAGTTCTGCTCCACATTCGGTGCAGTGCAATTTAGATTCCATTTCGGATCCACAATATGCACAAAACTTGCTTGATTTCTTGTTCTCTTTTCCACATTTTGGACATTCTTTTCCAGGATTTTTTGCTTTTGCAACAGTTTTTACAACACTTCCAGTCAAAGTTTCAATAGTTTTTCCAACTTCAGGACCAATTTCTTTGTTTGCATATTTAATTGTGTCTGAAGCAACAGGTGCAACTGACGAAACTGCAAAAGATGCGAGTTCACGAGTGTGTGCTTTAACAATAAGAGCAATTGCACCAGCAATAAACATTAAAGAAATTGCGAGCATGAAACTTCCGCCAAACAGCCAACTGCCACCAGATGAAGATTTATCGAACCAGTCCGGATCATTCATGTCTGTGTCCATAAGTCCTTTTCCTTTAATGATTAACAAAACTCCAACAGCAATCAAGATTGCAGCCAAACAAATAAGTGAAACTCCGATTCCGATGAATATGTTTTTCATCTTTTTGTGGTTTTTTTCGTTAACATATTTTCCTTCAAATTCAGCCATTTTATAGCTCCTTTTTTCTTAAAATTTTATGATAATATCATATCAAATTTTACGTTTTTTTGTCAAATATTTAGGGGGCGTCTATTCGTTTTCTTTTTCTTGCTCGATTTTTTCAAGTTGTTTTGCACTTTCAAGATTTAAAAATGGTTTTTCTAGTGAAATTCCATTCTTTTCAAAAAATAGTTTTAAGTTTTCTTTTGAAATTTCAAAGTTTAAAGAATTTTGATTTTTAAACATTGAAAGCGTGCCATAAAAGTCAAGATATTCAGTGATCGCTTTTGCTCTTACTTTTGTGAAAGACAAACCATCTCGTCTTGGTTCTTCTCCAAAGAAAATGAAATCGTCAACTTTTGCAAGAAATGGATTTGCTTTTTTTGATCCAGCAAATATGTCTGGATTTGTTTTTTCAATCTTTTGAATTTTTGAAACAATTTCTTGAACGTAATCATAGTTTGTATAAACAAGGAAGGGGTCATTTCGGTCACAATTTTTTGTCCAAATTTTATAGTATAGCGGAACATTATCTTTTTCGCACATATCTTCAAGAACTGATCCAAGTTTTAATGCATTTTTTGGTGAAACATTAATATAAAGTCGGCAAGTGCAATCATAAAACCTTTGATTTGCCGCATCAGGTCTTACATGAACGAATAAATTGTTGAGAATTCCGTTTTCAAAAATCTTTTTATTTTGAATTGTTGTGATTGGGTGAATGGTTTGAATAAAAAGTCGATTTGTTGGATTTTCAAAGAAATCTCTTGCATCTTCACCATTCATGTTTTCTGGCAAGAAATCAGTGTTATAATATCTTTTAACAATTTCAACAACTCCTGCCGACGAATTGCTTTCAGTAAGCTTTGAAAGTGAGCGATGCCAAGAAGTGTAAAGGTTTTTATAAAAATCGTTAACATCTTCAATTGTAAGTGGCTCATTGAGTGGGTTAAGATTGCTTTTAACAAGAATTGAATAAACATCAACCTTTGGAGATAAAAGTGAGCAGAGCAAATGAACAATCTCTTCGGCTGAAAGCGATTGTGGTTTAAGGCTTTGTAAAAATGCAATCTTTTTGCTTTGAGTGTCCATTTTTCTCCTTTTGCGAACATGTCTGCATATTTTTTATTATACACATTATACCATAATTTTCACATTTTGTAAATATGCCGCTTTTGTTAGACAGGTGGTATGGCTTGTGTTATAATGAGTATGGGTGATAAAATGACAAAAGAAAAATATATTGATGTTTTACAAACTTTAGTGTATGCCGTTTTTGCTGGAATTTGCATTTCTATTGGTGGGGCAGTTTATCTTTCTTGTGAAAATGTTATAGTTGGTTCCATCTTTTTTGTTGTTGGGTTGTTCACTATTTTTAATTTCAAATTCAATCTTTACACTGGAAAACTTTGCTATGTTTTTAACAATAACTGGAAATATTCTCTTAAGCTTGTTTTAATCATTGTTGGAAACTTTATTGGAACTTGCATTTCGGCTGGGCTTCTTCGTTTCACAAGACTATCATCACAAATGGCAAAATGTCAGGCAATTGTTGATGTCAAACTTAATGACAATCTTGGAAGTTTGTTTATTTTGGCAATGTTTTGCGGATTCTTAATTTATATTGCTTCAGAATGTTTCAAATCTGAAAATTCTTTAACAAAATATCTTGGGGTGATTTTTGGTGTAAGTGTGTTTGTAATTTGCGGATTTGAGCATTCAATTGCAGATATGTTTTATTTCGCTTTTGCTGGAGTTTTCACTGGCAGGGCATTTCTTGTTATATTGATTGTTGCTCTTGGAAATTTTGTTGGGGGAACAGCAACAGAACTTATAAAAAAGCTTTTTGCACCAAAAGAAAAACAGCTTAAAATGGACGTTTAAATTATAAATGTTAAAAATAAAAAGCCTACTGATTGTAGGCTTTTTTGTTTGTTATTATTCGGCATTTGTATATGTCCAAACGTCATTGTTGTTTTCAAGATAAAGAATTGTTTTATATTTTTTGTTTTCTTTAATCTTGATTGAATATTTGTTTTCTGAAACTTTATCAATGTCATATTTTGTTTTAACATTGTTTTCTTTAATTTCAACTTCAAGTGAAACAGTTCCTTTTTCATTTTCAAGTTCAATTTCAACTTGTTTAATGCGACTTCCGGTTTTTGTTGTATATTCAAATTCAATTTCATCTTTTTCAGTTTCTTGCTCAATTAAAACATAGTTTTCAAGTGGTTTAAGATCAATGTTTTTAAAGCTTTTGATAGATGAAACGTCAAGTTTGTCAGAAGTGAATAAAAGTTTCATTTCGTTTTCGGTTTCAACAACATCTTTCTTTTTTTCGCTTTCAATTTCACGAGTTCCAACAACGTTATAAACAACAGATTCGTTGTTTAAAACTGTAACAACTTCTCCATAAAGGAAAGATTTTGTTTCAGTTTCAATTTTTTCGTCATCAACTTCGGTCTCTGTTCCTTCAACAACTTCATTGTAATACATTGAATATGTGTGTCCGCCGGCAGAAATTTCAAGTTTTTTTGCATATTTGGCATAAACACCATCAGCTTCAGTTGGAACACTTTCAACTGGGTTTAAACCATTTTTCAAAAGACCTTCAAACATTTGAACATATTCTTTAATTGTGTCTTTTGTTTGTTCTGAAACAACTGTATTGTGGCTTTTTGTAGATGATAAATAGTTTGCGGCTGAAACCATTCCCATTGAATAAACGTTTTTTGTTGACATGCTTGAATTCTTTGACTTCCCGCAACCGACAAAAACAAGTGATGCAAAAGCAACACAAACAATAATCGCAAAACTGAGAATTATTTGTTTAAATTTTTTCATGTTTTTTCCTCCGTATGATATTCTTACCATATTTCTATTTTTATACAAATAATTTTTAGACAAATTTATGATTTTTGTGCAAAAGTGACAAAGTGTAAAAAATCTAATAAAGAAAATCCTTTAATTCATATATACCGGTGGGCTTGTTTGCAATCTGTTCAAGGGCTAAAATTGCGCCACTAGCAAAACAGTCTCTGCTTTCTGCAGAGTGGGAAAGGGTGATGTGTTCATTTTCAAAATAGAATTCGACATTATGCTCTCCAACAATATTGTTTTGGCGAATGCTTATTGTTTCGTGCATGGTCGCCGGTGAAGATAAAATGATGTTTTCAAGCATTTTTGCCGTTCCACTTGGTGTGTCTTTTTTGTTTTTATGGTGTTTCTCAAGAATATAGGCGTCAGTAACCGGGCCTTTTAAAATTTGTTTTATTGCTTCAACAAAACAACAAATACCAATACTGAAATTTGGACAAATCATCACGGCGGTTGTGTCTTTAATTGATAAAATCTCTTCAATTTGTGATTTTGTGTGTCCAGTGCAACCAACAATAAGTGGAATTTTGTGCTCTTTTGCATATTTTGCGGTTTTTAAAGAGTTTTTGGCACACGAAACATCAACAATTGCGTCAATTTTTATGCCTTCAAGATTAAAAATATCCCCATCTTTGTCAATTCCAATAACATTATGATTAACTCTTGCTTTATCAAAAATTTGGCTTCCAAGACGTCCTTTGTGCCCAACAATAATAAGGTTCATAAAACTTCTCCTGTTAAAGTTTATGATTTATAAGAAAAATTGTTTCAAAACAAAAAAATATATTCAAATCTGTTGAAATTTACGTCTGGGTGTGCTATTATGAACAAGCATTTAGAAATAAATGAAATGGCAGGGGAGACCATGGTGGTTGCAAAATTTTGCATCACTTAATTGTTTCTTAAACCTAATCAAAAATGAAACATGCAACTTTAATGGTTTAAATTGTGAAGTTTCGGTATTGTCTGGCTTTAATAAAAAATTGCATTGTCAATGCATTCATTCAACATTAAAAGCGGCAAAGCGGCAACTGCTTTGTGGCTCTAGAGGCAAGAGCACCACCTTGGTAAAACAAAAACAGCACTTTTTAACCACTAAATTTAACCGCAAAATTCAATCAAAAAACAGCATTTGCTGGTGTGGCTCAGCGGTAGAGCACCACCTTGGTAAGGTGGGGGTCACGGGTCCGATTCCCGTCACCAGCTCCATTTATGACAGGAAAATCCTGTCTTTTTTTATTTTTCATTCAGGAATCGGACCAAGATCCTCGCCCTGTCGGGCCCGGACCGTAACAAAGTTGCTCCCGGCTTGCCGTCCGCTTCGCTCTCTTGCTAAAAACTTGCCACTGGCAACTTTTCTTAACGCGTCGCCCCGTCACCAGCTCCATTAAACAAAAGTCGCTAAAACGCCGATAAATAAAGGCTTTTAGCGATTTTTTATTTGCAAATTTTAAGGGCACGACTCTCTTCAAAAAATACATTAGGTACACAAAAATGTCATTTTATGTACACAAAAATTGCATAAAAAAAGACCGAAAAGTGATAAACTCAACATTCGGTCTTATTTGTTCTAAAACTATTAAAATTTGGTGTAAATGGTGTCAATTGGTGTCAGTATTTTAACTAATTTTTGGTTACAATTTTAAAAAAGTTAATACTTGTCAAAATTAACAGGACTAAAGAAGCAATAAAAGATGAGACTTCCAATGCTGTTAAAATATTCACAAATATATTATTGATTGAAAAACACATTATTATAATTGAAGATAACATTGAAATTGAAAACCCTACTACGCTTATTATAAAGTTCTTTGAAACTTGTTTATAGTATCCTTGTTTTACCAATGCCGTTTTTATTTCATCTCTTAATGGTATTGAATAATAGATTCCGAGTGCAGAAATTGTAAATCCAATAAAGATTCCATCTGTTGTTAACAATGCTGATGTTATATCTTTTGATGTTATAGTAAAAATATTAAATATGGCTAAAAATACTAATATAAGCAAAATTGCAATAAATACAACCAACGAAACGATTAAATGTGTTTGTTTTGGTTTTAACATAACAAATTCTCCTAACTCATATAATTTTTTATTGATTGAACTAATTTATCCCTAATATTTGTGAAATTATCAATATCCAACTCGTTAATGTAAATTGTTTCTTTTATAGTGAAATAATTTTCAAATAAATGTGAAATTGATTCGTTGAAATTTTCGTCCTGAAATTTTAATACCGGCTTTTTTATTTTACTATACCTTTCTTTATCGGCTAAAATTTGACATATATATTTTTGCGTAGGTTTTTTTATCTTTATACTTATATTATAATTATTTATATTTCTATCCCAACTTAATGTTTTATCAATTG
>ULXU01000893.1_pt1 | contig 19957 bp, 17 predicted proteins | sample 1961521 | NCBI WGS metagenome assembly ULXU01 (sample SAMEA4835845, study PRJEB28245) | human gut metagenome | biome: gut microbiome; material: fecal sample | place: Denmark | collected 2008
AAATTTCTAGTTGCAGAAACATCGTCCGGAGATTATAATTTTCATAGGTGGACTTGCAAACCATCAGAAGATTATTTCCTGAATAGTAACCCAACCTGCAAGCCACCGGAACTACACACAATAATTATATTATAGCAATGGTACTGGGTTGGTACTAAAAATATGTGAACGAAGAATAATGAGTGGAAAAGATGCTGGTTGTCAATACAAGACAGTATAGATAATTGCATTAAAACAACCAGAATTAAACCAAATTTTGCGAGTTTGAATAAGGGGTTGTTGAAGTGCTTATCAGCGAAAGAATCTTCCTTTTAATGGATAAGAACGGACTAAGCCAGAAAGAATTTTCAGAGCAGACCGGAATTTCCCAAAGTACGATCAGTGATTGGAAACGAAAAAAAACAAATCCATCTGCGGACAAAATACTTAAAATATGTGAAGTATTACATATTACGCCAAATGAATTATTAGCAGAGGGAACAGTTCATGATGGCAGGACGGATTATGTATTTGCACTGAATAGAGACGAAGAGGTTGTTCTGGAAAGTTTCAGAAGTCTGGAAAGCCGACAAAAAGAACGATTATTGGGCTATATGACTGCTTTGAAAGAAAATAAGTGACACTTAAAATCGTATGTCAGGGATGTCTTGACATACGATTTCTTTTGAAATAAAATACGCATATCCGTTACGTATATACGATCAGAGAAAAGGAGAGAGAATATGGGAGATATAAGTATTATTGCAAGACGACTTGAGGATGGTCATGTTCAGTATGGATGGAGTGGAAATGGTGGATATTATAAAGTGGTAGGGATACGGCTTCTATTATGGTATCTGGAGCCGGAAGATGTGGAATATCTTTTTGGATTGGGGCAGACCGCATTAATTGGAAAACGTGGAAGCGAATACGGAGGATACCGTTGGATTGAAACACATGACCTTACGGGTGAACCATTTTGGTTAGACTATTCGGAACGAAGTATTTTCAGCAGAATTGTATTTATTGATTATGGATATTTTTATGATCTTGATCACAAATGGTACTATATCATTCCGGGACCGTTTAGGATTAAGATGCCTTTAGAGTTGATCGATCAGAATGTAGATGAACGAAACTTTGAATTTGATTTTTGTATAAAAGTTCAAGATAAAATACTTCGTTATATTCTGGGGGATTATAGAGAAAAAAATCCGGAGTTTGCTGAGTTTTTGAATAAAGAAGGATATTGCGTAGAGGATATCCTTGAAAATATAAGCGAAGATGGCTTGTTATCGGTTATGGAATTCTATCACAAGTATCGGACAATATTTGATTATTTTGATGACTGGATTCTTATTAAAACAAATGAGGAAAATACTGAAATCACAGATATTGTTATGAAGAAAATGAGTGAAAATCATGTTGAGACATGTGAGTGGTAAGATAAGGAGCATTCCTATTAAGTAACAAATAACTGGCTTGTAAAAAATGAGTGCCACCCATAGAATAATGATTGTTAACTTTCAATTTAGGAATGCGAGGTAAGAAATCTTTTTTATAAATAATGTTGACACCAAATATGGTACCACATATAATATAGATAGGAAGTATTCAGAATGTCAAAATGGGATAAACTATTAACGAGAATATGTGCTTTATCAAAAGACCTCCGGTTTGATGAATTGCGTAAGGTATTGGAAAGCTATGGATATGTAATGAATGCCCCAAAGGGCGGAAGTAGTCATTACACGTTCAGAAAAGCCGGATGTCAACCGATTACGATACCGAAGCATGAACCCATCAAAAAAGTGTATGTAGAGATGGTAAAGCAGATTGTGGAAAGTGAGGCGGTGAATGGTGAAAACGTTGAATGATTATTTTGCAATGAATTATCGTATGGAAATTGTAGAGGATAAGGATGAGGGCGGTTTTGTGGTTTCATTTCCGGAGCTTCCGGGATGTATTACCTGTGGAGAAACAGTAGAATCCGCTGTCGCAAACGCTTTAGATGCCAAGAAAGCATGGTTGGAAGCTGCTATGGAAGATGGTATTGAAATCCATGAGCCGGACAGCTTAGAGAATTATTCTGGACAGTTTAAACTTAGAATCCCACGAAGTCTTCATCGTTCCCTTGCAGAACATTCTAAGAGGGAAGGTATCAGCATGAATCAGTATTGTGTATATCTTCTTTCCAGAAACGATGCAGTTTATTCAAAATAGCGGTTGCACACAGTATTTGCAATCGTTATATTGAAATGCCAACACTTTGGCAACAGAAAATCGGTAAGCCAAAATAAAATATGCAAATGATGTAAAATAGCGGCATGATTCAAATAAAACTTAAAAAAATAGTCTAAGTTAATAGAGCAACTTGCCGAGTTTGAATGACGGACTAAAATGCTGAAAGCCTGTATTTATGCGAGTTTCCGGTATTTGTTTTATCAAATGGCTCTAGTTTGGTTCTATTTGTGGGCGGAGTAATGACTTTCATAAATCAATATATTGCGTTGCTAGGTTGATTGGGAGAAAAGGTGACAGATAATGAGAAGAGATTTATAAAAGGTATATTTTCGGTAGACAGTAGTGGTCATGACTATTATCATACGATACGAGTATATAAACTGGCTACTAAAATCGCAAAACAGGAAAATGCAGATGTTAAAACAGTGCAGTTGGCAGCTCTGTTACACGATGTGGACGATATTAAGCTTTCTCCGGACACTTATGCTGCCAAGAAAAATGCAGTTGATTTTATGATGGCAAATAAGGTAGATGAGGAAATAATAAAGGTTGTATGTAAAATTATAGATGAGGTTTCATTTGCAGGAACTGATTCAGTCGTACCTGATACCATAGAAGGAAAATGTGTGCAGGATGCAGACCGACTTGATGCTATAGGAGCTATTGGAATTGCCAGAACATTCGCATATGGTGGTAGTAGGGGAAGAAAGATTTATGATCCGGAAATAAAATCTAAAATGGGAATGAATAAAGAAGAGTATCGGAATAATCAAGATTCTACAAGCATTAATCATTTCTATGAAAAGTTGCTTTTGTTGAAAGACATGATGAATACGACTGAGGGAAAGAAACTGGCAGAACATAGACCGGTTGTAATGCAGGAATTTCTGAATGAGTTTATGCTGGAATGGGAAGGGAAAATGTGATGGAAGTAAAATTTTATGATACAGTTAATGATGAACTATTGAAATTTGCAGTAATTATCTCACAGAGTAACGGCAAGTGGGTATTTTGCAAACATAAAGAAAGAGATACATATGAAGTGCCGGGAGGGCATAGAGAAGCTAACCGTATTGAAATAACCTAAATCAAACTAGATTCTGCGAGTTTGAGTAGTAAACAGAGCTTCATAAATGGCGTAAATATTACATTTGTCATGCCCACAGCCTATATATCGATGGTTTAAAGGAAATGGATTTTGAGGGTGTACTAAACAAGATTGAAAAATAATATTAAAGAGAGGATATCTATGAAACGGAAAGAATTCAAAGAAAATTTATTTGCTACATTAAATAATCCTGTGGATGGAATGTCATATGACGAGAAAATGATATTAGTACATAGTTTATTAGTGGATTATGAGAAAGATAACGAAGAAAAGCGTGATACGTCTAATAAGGGAGGTAAATGGACAGATGAAGAATTAAAAATAATTTTGTCAGATGCACCTACAAAAGAAAATTGTGTGAAGTACGCTAGATTATTTAAAAGAGGTTATGGAAGTATAGAACAAATTTATAGATGGGCGATGACTGCGACAAAAGAAATGTCAGAAGATCGAAAGAATGATAGTTTCATATTGCAGGTAAAGAGGATAGCAAAAGAATTAGGAATTAGAGGATAGAAAAAGCTAGTTGAAACTGGCTTGGTTAATGCGAGTGGCAATAATAGAGCATGGTTTTATATACTTAGTTCCAAGGTGTATAAAGAACAGGATAATATCGTAGGATATGCTCGACAGACTGGAATTGATGCGGTGAAATATGAAGCATGGATTATGGAACTAATACAGAAGCAAGGCGGAAGGATTACAAGAGATAACGTTGTAGAATTATTAAATGTTACTCCATCACAAGCTTATCGTTTGTTGAAAAAGATGTCTGATAAGGGTAGGATTAAGCTAGTTGGAAATGGACGGTCAGCAGATTATGAATTGATTTAATAAACGCACGATAAGTAGATGCCGAACCTGAAGTATGATGCTTGCCTCGAATTGGAAATAAAACTATAAGGTTAATATACCCCCAGGGGATATGAGATAATATCTCCTAGGGGTATACTTATAAACGACTAATTATTTATACCATTTCATCAATATTGCTTCATAGCAAATATCCAGCACATTATCATTTTGATCCATACTGAAGGATAAATTGAAAAAGACTTCAGGGTAGCGTTCATCAAGATAGGAATAGCACAAATTATACTGGCTTTCCAGACCATCATGATTATAGGCCTTAGATTTATATACAACCTCGTTTCGGGACTCTCCATAAGCAGCAATTACCTGTTCCCTGGAGTCGCCTAATTTTATACCACGTGAGGTCGTCGTGTCGGATGACATTTGCGCGGGGTATTCCGTATATGCCGTACAATTTGTAGCCATAATAGCAATACGTTCTACATCTTCATAGCCATTTCCGGCTCCATATAAGTCCACGTAATTACTATAGCCAAATCCGTTGATATTGAAATCCTCATAGGAAAGAGGAGAAATGATGTTATTCTCCGCTTCTTTAGACACTTCCGCCGTTGCGGGAGTCTCTGTGGAGTCTTTGGTTATCATTTCTGTGGTTTCGGTGCTTTCGTTTTCAGTGGTTGTTTCATTCTGCCCGGCTTCTGTGGCGGTAGATGTGATTTCTGCTTCGGCAGTGGTGGATATTTCTTCTGTTTCGGCAGCGGTGGACGTCGTTTCTGATTCCGTAATATTGGGAATAGTTTCGGATTCCCCTGCATTGTTTGAGCCACAGGCCAGTAGACTCAAAGAAATCGTTGCCGTCATTAGTATGGAAATAATTCGCTTCTTCATTTGTATTATCCTCATTTTTCATTTGGGTATAATCATAAAAGATCATAATCAAATTGTAGCAGAAAATAGAGATATGGCAACCGGATTTTTCTGATTTAGATGCAAAATGAACCCTGCTATGATATGATTTAGATGGAAAAATAGGTTTTACGACTGATACGGAAGAGGAACAGTTGCGGTTACTTGCCACGGATGGAATGTTGGTAAAGAGGCCGTTGATCGATGAACTTCCCATGGCACTGGAGTGTAGGGTGAAGAGTTTTGAAAACGGCATTTTGGTGGGCGAGATCGTCAATGCCAATGCGGAGGAGAGCATCCTGACGGACGGACAGATCGACCCGAAGAAACTCAAGCCGATCAGTTATGATCCCGTTAACAACACGTATCTTGCAATGGGCGATAAAGTAGGAAATGCTTTTAAAGACGGTTTGGCATTGAAATGATAGAATGATGTAACATACAGCAGATATTTGAGCAGAAAGCAATATTACATCTTGACTTTGGTTTGTAGTACATTTATTATAAAAATGTACACGAATAATAGAATATAAAGAGAACTGATGAGATAGTAGCTATATCATAAAACGTAAGGATTTTCATTAGATCATTTATAAACTTTAGTTCCTTGACTTCGTGTCAGGGAACTTTTTTATTTTGGAAAGGGGATATCCGGAAATGGATGATTTAACAAAATTAAAAACAGCCATTAGTCTTATTACTGTAGGCTTATGTGAAAAAGAGCGTGAAAAACAAAGAGGAGAGTATTGTTATAGTAAGAGACTTATTCATGGAATTAATATTTTTCAGAGCTTGAACTATAAGTATAATCCACAGGGATTTGATTTCAATAAAATGCATGAACAGAGTTTTATCGAATACTATGCCGTGCAGCCGGTAAAGCAATGGTTCTCCGGCTGGGAAAATATGGAAGGATTAGAATTGGAAAAACAAGGATTCTATTATATGGATGCACTGGTCGGAGATAGTGGATTTCATACTTTTCATGTTAATGATGATTGCGAAGATTATATTGAATATGTAGAAAAGGATATCGTTGCAGGAATAGAACAAAGAGCTGTTTATGATTGTATAAAAGCATTAAGCCAAAACGACTATATAAAACTGAGGAAATATTTTATAGAACATCCGGTAATAAAACTTGAACAATTGCGAGAATTAAAGCTTATATATGCAGAAAAGGATATAGCATTGCTGGCAATAGAAAATGCCTATGAAGAAATAAGAGAAGATTGTTTTGTATGTCCAAAATGTGGCTGGACATTACAAAAAGAAAAAATAGGGATGCGGTGTCAAAGCCGCTCCTGTAGTGAAGAAAAATATATTTCAGGAGAACTTATAAGTATTCCGGGAGAGGCGGGGATGCTGCGATTAAAGAGGGGTGTTATGAAATATATATGTGTTCCGGGCAAATTAGAACTGGAAATATATAATTATTGTAATAAATATAAGGTGCCAAATGAATTGTGGCCGGAGATGGATAAGTATGATATTGGCATTACTTTTGCAGACGGAGAGACGTGGGCAATTGATGCAAAAGCGATAAAAGAGCCACAGTTCTTAAAAGAAAATATAATCAGAGATGGAGGATTTCCGGCGGGGGATTATAAAAGGGCTTATTATGTGATTCCGGACGAATATGTCAGAGACAGAATAGATTACCTGGATATAATAAATCGACAATTGGAAACTATGGGAAATAGGAAAATACGTTGTCTAAGATTGTATGATTTAAAGAAAGAAATAAAGGAAAGGGGAAAACGTAAATGAGGGAAATAAAAAAGAAACTTAAACCATATTATAATGAAAACAATAAATCATTAAAATTGGAACAGTTTATTTTGTTCGAAATGGCACTTATGGTAGTAGTGCATTTAAAAAAAGAGGCAGATCCGAATAAAGGATATATATTATTTACCAAATATCACAATATTGGAAAATGGGAATATGGTCCGGAGTCTTATTTTATTCAAAATGCAAGTATTTGCCTAAAAAAATTCCGTTCTCAAAAAATATGGAAAGATACACTTAAGGAATATAAAAAGGATGAGTATGCGGGAATACGCCTGTTCCACATTTCTGATGATAGAATTGAGGAAAAGGACGCTGCTAATTTAGTATATCTAAATCGCGAAGACGACTATATGAGATATATTAGTTCTTATAATCGTCCCAGGTGCGGAAAGTATGCGACACCGGGAGTTTATAAATATTACAATAAAAATAACGATGAAAACCGTGTTTATGTAGAACTTAAGGAGGATATAGAGGAGAAAATTATTGACATACCCATAGAGGCAAAACCACGTGAGAAAATAGAAATCAGTGTTAAAAGTCTGATGAATGCAGCCATGGAGATGCAAAAGAAGATACCGGGAGATCCCTGTGCCAATATCCTTCAAAATAATTTTATCAAGGAAGTGAAGAATGGAAAGGTCAGCATAGCAACAGAACTTGAGATAGATAAAGTTGTTAATATAGTGGGAATGGTTGGAGCAGGTAAGACAACACTGCTGAAAATACTGGCGTATGCGCTAGATAAAGAAGATAAAAAAATTGTAATTGTAACAGATACCGTGGCAGAAGTATTCAATTTATATACATATTTTCACATGTTAGGATGCAATTGTAGTCCTTTAGTAGGGAAAACAGAGCGGGTAAAGTATATTAACCAGCTGATTGGTGAGGAGGAATATTATCTGGACGAGGATATATCGCGATATTTGACAACAAATTGTCTGGTTGATGGTAAAGATCTGGCAAATGAGAAAGCAGTATCATTTGGCGAAGAACCTTGTACGAAATTGGAACATGGCAATGAAAGATATGTATGCCCGTATTTTGAACAATGCCCGACTACTGCGATGCAGAGGGAAGCACTGACAAGTAATATTGTGATCACTACGGTTGCTGGATTGGTGATGAGTAGAGTGGGAAATTTACAAAATATATATCTCAAGGAAGTTCTTGAGAAGTCTGATGTGGTATTTTATGATGAGTGTGACAGAGTACAGAAAAATCTGGATGATCTGTTTACTCCTGCAACAGAATTTAATTCCTTTATAAATGAATGTGCGGATGACTGTCGTGAATTTATGCTGGAATCAAACATAAAACGTATGGAAAATGCGGAAAGTGCATATTATACCGAACTGCAATTAAAATCACCGACAGTTTTGCAGTGTGTTTCGAATGCAGTAAAGACGGTCAAAAACAGTGGTAATAAAAGTACTTTATCCGGCACTTTTTCGGCATACACTTTACTGGATAATATACAAGATGAGATTTCAGAGCATACAGCCAAGGAAATATATCGGTTGATGGATTTTGAAAATGCGGAAATAAGTTCATTATATGATATTATGATCAGTTCTTGTGAAAGTATAAAGACAGACAGATTTGAAAGGCTATTATCGGAATGGCTGGATAAAAATGAACCACAAATGATTCTGGAAAATATAGAAAATATTTCAAAAGATAAAATAAATACGAGTGAAAAAGAGTTTAAGGCAATACAAAGAGAAGCGGAGAAGAGAAACAGAAAAAGAATCGCTGTAAGAAAAAGGATACAGCTTATTATCACCTTGATTTTTTTTGATAAATTTATTGTAGATATTGGAAATGCATATGAGGATTTCAGAGATATAGCTTTAGGATACAATGAGCTGGTGGGATTTATCCGAACTCGCTTTACTGCACAGCAAGATTATCTGCCATCCGCCTTAATGGGAAACCTGTTCGGAATTAAATCCACCAGTGATGACGATGTGCTGTTGTTCAGACAATATGCATATGGCAGAGCGTTGCTGACAGATCTGCCGTATTTGAGGGTGAATAAAAAGGGAATCCCCGTAGGACCGCATATTGTGTTATTGTCAGGTTCCAGTTATGCAAAAGGCTCCTACGAATATCATGTAAATGCAGATGTAAAATACATCATTGAAGCAAACAAAACGGTCAGGGAATTTATTTCTAAAACAAAGTTCGTGGAGCTTGGATTGGAAGAACGAGTATCGGGAAGCCCGTTAGAAGCAAGAGTGGAAATTCTTCAGAAAGTGGTGGACAAATGTACGCCCAATATAATTTCCGAACTTGCAGGAGAAGGAAAGGTTCTTTTAGTGGTGAATAGTTTTTCACAAGCGGAGGCTGTTGCCTCCCGATTAAGTGCTAATCTGCTTAAACGGGGATGTAAAGAAGAAGTGTGTGCATTGATCTCGGACAGGAGTATAGACAAAGGAGAATCAGATAAGTTCATCCGCCGGGGAGAAGTCTATAAATTTGACAAAAGGAAGGCAAGGATCCTGGTGGCACCGGCATTGGCAATAGAGAGAGGGCATAACATTGTTAATGAACAAGGGCATTCTGCATTAAGCAGTGTATTTTTCCTGATACGTCCGATGGGAGTTCCTGATGATGTTAAGGAAAAGAGTATTAAAATGAACGGATATATTGCGGCCAAAATGTATGATTATAAAGGTGCAGATATCTATGAAAAAAATTTATATGTCAGGCAGGAGGCAACAAAATTTTGGAATAGGATGAATGATTCATCCAGAAGAAGATTGGATAATTTGAGCGATACAGAGATTAAGACAGACATAGTTGCAACAATGTTTGTATTGATATTACAGATATTCGGAAGATTATGCAGAGTTACGGATGAGTCAAAAAAACCACCGACAGTTTATTTTGTAGATGGAGCTTTTAGAAAAAGACCGGATGTGGAAGAAGGATTTAATGCTTTAAATGAAATGTATTTTTATTTGAAAAATATGTTGTCTGATGAAGAAAACGGCGAGATTGCCAGAACATTATATGAGCCATTTTTTAAAGCATATGAGGGAGGAATCAGATATGAGTAAAAAGAAAAAAATATATCCTATGGCATTTGTACCGAATAATGAAACAATCTGTAAACTTTATTATGTGGGTTTCCCGAAGACATGGAAAGAAAAACTTATAAATGCTGAAAAAATCGCAAAACCGCGATGGAATGGAGTTTATGCACTTCCAACCTACGCACTGAAAAACAGTTTGGGAGCCTGGATGGACGGAATCATTGATCTGGCGCCTCTTAGGATGGACTCAAGCGATGAAATATGGGCAATTTCGTGTAATCAGGAAATAAATACGCAGTTGCTATTTCAACACATAGTAATATGGCTGCATTCTTATTATTTAGGAAATCCCAAACTACATCCTAATTCGAAAGCGGTAATTCAGGAGTTGATCAGTGAAATGGACGTCAGTGAATTGAATGATCTGACAGGAAGCAGGGAAGTTAGGCTGTTTGATGATGAAGGAATTCCCACAGAGAACTATTCCTACTCAGCTTTTACGTTAATGATCACAAATGCGTTAGTTGGAAAAAGTATCTTTATCGATGGTCATGAGGTGACTTTTAATTACGGGGGCAAAAATCAGTTGATTTCTGACTTACAAGGAGAGGAAAATAACGTTTATTCCTATGGTATATCCTTTTCGTTACAAACGGTTCCTCCTGAAAGAAAATCGTTGCTTTTGTGTGATTGTTGTATTCATAGATGGATACCTGGAAAATGGTTAGGCAGACCGTATTTAAATAGAGAAAACGTATTAGCGCATGTGTGGGTGGGAAATCACCGTATTTATAAGTTACCGATATCCCAAAAGTACAATACGGAAGAGGTATACTATTGGCAGAAGACAGAAGAACGCTATTATAATTTATATAATTACGCATCGCTTCCTTCGGCAAAAGAGGTAATAGATTCATTGAATCGATGGTTGATGGAAGAAAGAAAAATTACCTGCCTGTATAGAAACGGAATGGATGGACAGGGATTTGTAAAGAATAACATCGGTACCGGTGTAAGTGTTATAGAGAAGAAAGAGATATATGATGGGGTATTATCATATATTTCGGAAATAGTACATAAAACAAATGAGGTTGAAATTGTAAAATCTAACAGAAACGCAAGAAAAAAAATAAAGTTGGATGAAATAAACTTTAACAAAGATCTGAGTGATGAACAGCGATGCAGAGTAGCAGGAAGAATTAAGAACTGTATAGAAAGTGACAGATTGAATATTGAAGTCTATTACAAAGAAGACACGATAGAATGTGCAAAAGAAATAATGGATAAACTGGAAAGCATTTTTCAACCGACGGAAGAAATGACATTTGATATCAGGATGTGTCCCCTGGGAAGTTTGGGAGAGATGCTAGAAAATCAAGACAGTGCATCTGCTTTGAAAAGAATTAATGAAATCGGAAAAGAAATGGAAGCAGCAGAGCAAATCACAGCTTGTATTGTATTGCTGCCGGGAAAGGAGAGTTTTGATAAAGGAGATCCGAAGGATGCGATTCGTTGTGGCTTTGCATTGAAAAATCGACTTACACAATTCATAGTTCCCTGGGATAATACGAAAGATGAGAAAACAGTGGCAAATAAAATAACTAGTGCTATAGAGGATTTGTGCCGTCAATTGGGATATGTAAGAGAGATTGATGAGAAATTAGTAAATACAGAAGGAACCTTGATACATACACATATTTTGGGAATACAGGTAATGACGCAGATAAAGACGATATATGGAAAAGCAAGATTTTTGCCACTGTGCGTCGAAGTGGATTACATTTCCGGTAAAGTATATGTGGAATGTGATGCGTTTGAACAGACACGCGTTCTATATCGTGAGGCAGCGTTTGAACTGGCTAAATTAAGTTTGGACAAAGAGTTTGAAAAAAAATGTGATAATGCATCACGAGGAATGTTTAAACAGAAAATGATAATGTGGAAGAACGTGTATAAAAATGATCCGCTTTTGGTTTTAGTGGAAGCAAACGGCAACACTAGAGCAGTGTGTAGTGGGATTACGGATGGACAGATACAAAAGTATGCATATCCAGAGCCATATTGCCCGGAAAAAATAGAAGTGGGTACAAAAGATAACAGTTATATGCTGGATCTTAATGATTCGGGGGTAAGACTTGTTCGAATCAGACGAAATGGAGAAGTACCGGATTATTATACAGATTTATCAGAAGAGGAAGGATATGCGTCATCCAGTGGAGTTTATAAGTATGGGCAGGACTATTGGTCCGTAGCAGCCAGACCCAACAACAAGGCCTATATACGCAGCTACAAAAAAACAAAGTATAATATGCCAACTCAAAATTTTGCAGAACGGGATATGATTGAAATATACCCTATGCAATTACAGAAAGGCGATAATCCGGATGACTGGGTGAATTTTACAAATTCATTGCGCTTGGGAGCAATACAATATGATGAAGCAACCAGTATGCCCATTCCGCTTCATCTGGCAAATAAATTACAAGAATATTTGTTGGAAATATAGAAAAAATGCAGGAGGTTTAACCCTCCTGCGTTCCCATCTCATCGGTGGTAGAGCGGATATGTTCTACTGCCGTTTTTACTTGTTCTGCATAATCCAGATTGTTCTGGCTCATGGTGTGTACCTGCTCGGCATTGGCGGTAACTTCTTCAGTTACAGCGGACAGCTGGGAGATGTTTTCCATAATCTTATTATTGGATTCTGACAATCCCAGAATGTGGTGATTTACTTCTTCCACCTGGGAAGCCAGTGCTTCCATATTTTTGTTCAGCTGTTCGAAAGTCTCGGAAGCAGCCAGGATCTTTTCGCCCTGCTGTTCGGTAGCTTCAATGGAACCGCTGATCGTGTTGACTACCATGTTGGCATTGGCATTCAGCTCATTGGTGATCTTCGTAATCTCTTCGGTAAAGCTCTTGGTCTGTTCTGCCAACTGCCGGATTTGCTGGGCAACAACGGCGAAACCGCGTCCGGCCTCCCCGGCACGGGCACTTTCAATGGAAGCGTTCAATGCCAGAAGATTGGTCTGACCGGAGATTGCCATGATGCTTCCAGCGATCTCTTCCACTTCTTTCGTCTTTTCCTGTAACTTTTCCATGGCATCCGTGACGGAATGGTTGGTATCTTTGATCATAGCGGACTGTTGTTTTAAGTCTTCCATGGCAGCCATGTTTTTACGGATACTTTCATTGGAATCCTCGGCAATCTGAACCATCTGTTCGGAAATGTGACCGGTCTGCTCGATAGCACGCTGAATCGTGCCGGTCATCTGGCTCTGTTCTTCAATGCTGGTGGCAGTCATATTGGTGGCGGAGGAGATCTCCTGCATACTGTTGGCTACAGATTCCGTAGTTTGTACCAGCTGGTTCATAAGATCTGTGGTTTTGGTGGTTTCCTGATGTACGGTCTGGGATACGTCCAGAACATTATCCAGTACTTCTTTTACACGGTTATGTTCTTCCCGGGAAGAACCGATGGCGTCATTATTAAAAAGTATTGTGATCTTACCGGTCTCCAGAATAATAATTCCGATCAGGAATACCAGCAGGGTAGAGCAGACGGCATTCACATCCTGACCGTAGATTCCCTTCGCAGCCTGAACGATCATGACGATCAGGTAGAGCACGAATAATCCCACAGCGGTTTTCTTCAGAGATTTTTTCTCATAATAAGGAATCTGTAATATGAAAATGGCGATCAGCGCATAGTGAATGAAACTTGCATCTGTCTGTAAACCGACTAACAGATACTCAATGCCGATCTCGATGGTAGCGAAGACTTTTAATAGTCGTGTCGCCTTATTTCGAAGGTGTGTCACGACATTTACCACACAGAAAACGGCAATCAGAATGGTATTTGCGTATGTAACAATGGGTGCAATGTTGTGATTTGCCAGTTTTAACCACAGATAAAACAGGAACACGATCGCCAAAAGCGAAGTAGCGATAATATAGAACCGGTTCATTCTGATATTGCGTTCCGAAGTATCCGTATAACGATATTTATTATTTTCTTTCATATTCATAAGTTCCCTCCCTTTTCTATTGATACTATTTTAATTGTAACTGCTTTCATCAATTTTTTCTACATTTTTGTTCCATTTTTTTAAAAAATATGGAAATAAAAAAACAAATTGATACTGATTTTCAATACCAAATGCGCTATAATACTTCTGTTACAACACAGAACATTAAAATGTTGAGATACGAAAGGATACAGAAGTGTTATGACACTGAAAGAATTGGAAATCGGTAAAAGCGCCGTGATCGAAACCGTCGGTGGTTCCGGAGAACTCAGACAGCATTTCCTGGATATGGGTATGATCCCGGGAGCGGAGGTGACGGTGGTAAAGCTGGCTCCGATGGGTGACCCCATGGAATTGCAGGTGCACGGCTATGAACTAACGTTGCGTTTGGCGGAAGCGGATCAGATCGAGATCGCACCTATATCGAAGAGAACAAGAGAACATAAAGGGCTGGACCGGGTGACGGATGCGGAGCACCCGGGATTAGGTGAGGATGGAAAATACCATTCGAAAAAAGATGAGAATCCTTTGCCGGAGGGAACGACATTAACGTTCGCCCTGGCGGGAAATCAGAACTGCGGCAAGACTACACTGTTCAATCAGCTCACCGGTTCGAATCAGCATGTGGGAAATTTCCCCGGAGTTACCGTAGACCGTAAGGACGGTTCCATCAAAGGGTATCCGGATACTTTGGTGACAGACCTGCCCGGTATTTATTCCATGTCCCCTTACAGCAGTGAAGAGATCGTATCCCGTAATTTTATCCTGTATGAGAGACCCAGAGCTATCATTAATATCGTGGATGCGACGAATATCGAGCGTAATCTGTATCTGACCATGCAGTTGTTGGAAATGAACATTCCCATGGTCGTAGCCCTGAACATGATGGATGAAGTCACCGGCAATCACGGTTCCATCGATGTGAATGCCATGGAGGCATTCCTGGGAGTACCCGTAATCCCCATTTCCGCTGCGAAAAACGAAGGCGTGGACGAACTGATCCGCCATGCAGTCCATGTGGCAAAATATCAGGAACGGCCGCTGCGGCAGGATTTCTGCGATAAAAACGATCATGACGGTTCCGTACACCGCTGTATCCATGCAGTATGCCATCTGATTGAGGATCATGCGGAGACTGCAAAGCTGCCCTTGCGTTTTGCAGCCAACAAAGCCATTGAAGGAGACCACCTGATCCTGGAGAAACTGCAGCTGGATGAAAATGAAAAAGAAATGCTGGAGCATATTGTCTGCCAGATGGAGGCGGAGCGTGGCGTGGACAGAAGTGCGGCCATTGCCGATATGCGTTTTGATTTTATCGAGAGATTATGTGAACAGACGGTAGTGAAACCGAAGGAAAGTAAAGAACGGATCCGCAGTGAGAAGATCGACCGGATCCTCACCGGAAAATATACGGCGATTCCCTGTTTTATCCTGATCATGGTGCTGGTATTCTATCTGACTTTCAATGTCATCGGAGCATGGCTCCAGGGACTGCTGGAACTGGGAATCGGAAAATTGACGGAGATCACCGATGCGGCATTGACGGCAGCTCATGTCAACAGTGCGGTCCAAAGCCTTGTAATAGACGGTATCTTTACCGGTGTGGGCAGTGTGCTGAGCTTTTTACCCATTGTGGTCACTCTGTTTTTCTTCCTGTCTCTGATGGAGGACAGCGGTTATATTGCCCGTGTGGCGTTCGTTATGGATAAGCTGCTGAGAAAGATCGGCCTGTCCGGACGGAGCATTGTGCCGATGCTGATCGGCTTCGGATGTACGGTTCCGGCGGTCATGGCGACGAGAACACTGACCAGTGAGAGAGACCGAAAGATGACGATCCTGCTGACTCCGTTTATGAGCTGTTCTGCAAAATTACCGATTTATTCGTTCTTCGTGAGCGTATTTTTCCCGGGAAAGGGCGGACTGATCATGTCGGCATTGTATCTGTTTGGTATCCTTATGGGAATTCTGGTAGCATTTTTATACCGGGGCACGTTATTCCAGGGAGAACCGGTACCGTTTGTAATGGAACTGCCGAATTATCGCCTGCCCGGGGCCAAAAATGTCGGACAACTGTTGTGGGAAAAGGCAAAAGACTTTTTACAAAAGGCATTCACGGTAATCTTTATTGCTACCATCGTGGTATGGTTCCTGCAGAGCTTTGACCTGAAACTGAATCTGGTGGAAGATTCGGCGGACAGTATGCTGGCGATGCTGTCGGGTCTGCTGGTACCGCTGTTTAGCCCGCTCGGCCTGGGTGACTGGCGGATCTGTACCTCTCTGATCAGCGGATTCATGGCAAAAGAAAGTGTGGTAGCAACCCTGGAAGTATTGTTCGGCAGCAGCATTGCCACGGTACTTACCCCGTTGGCAGCCGCTACATTACTGGTATTCAGCCTGCTGTATACTCCCTGCGTGGCAGCCATCGCTTCTGTCCGCAGAGAACTGGGTGGAAAATGGGCCATTGCCGTGGTATTCTGGCAGTGTTTTGTGGCATGGGTAGCAGCCTTTCTGGTACATGGAATCGGAATGCTTCTGGGATGAAAATTCCTTGATAAGCGAATATTAGGTAGAAGTGTGGGAGTGCGCAGCACGAAACAATCCTACCCTCTATTCGCATATCGTGGGATTATCATCCCACTTTTATGCTCATATCGGGGCGGGTCCTAAGGTCTTTCACCCACTTATGAGCAAGCTCATATGGGCTTAGACTTTTTGACCCTGGCATCATCCATATATAATAGAAAACCTGCAGGGGATTATTCCTCCTGCAGGTATTTTATTACACATTTCAGTTCGGGAGAGATCCATTTGTTCCGGTGATACAGAAGCTGCCGCCAGATCTCCGGATGAATCTCAGGCATAGGGAGACTGATGAGGTTTCCCTTTGCCAGATCCTCTGCGATCACGAACTCCGGCAGATAGGAGATGCCAAGGTTCTGACACAGGAGATTGCGGATCAGCTGGGTATCGCCAACTTCCATAATCGGCAGGGTCTCCCAGCCGTTTTGGGAGAGCAGATCATCCAGCGCAGCCCGGTAACTCATATTTTTCTCCGTCAGGATCAGAGGATATTCCAGAAGCTGTTCCAAGGTGACCGCAGGCTGTCCGGCTAAGGGATGTCCGGCACCGGTGACGAAATGAATATCCACGGGAGCTTCGAAAGCGGTCACATAATTGTGATTAAAAATACGGCGGTCCAGCGTGTATACAATGTCCACCTGATTCTGTCCCAGCATCCGGAACATTTCATCGGTGCTGGTAGCGATGATCTTCAATCGGATTCCCGGATATTTTTCATGAAAATCCTTAAAACGGCTGTGAAATTCCCAGCTGGCCAGAGATTCTGCAATGGCGATGCGCACCAATCCCTCCGGAGCAGTGTTGCCGCTGATATGGGTGGCTTCTGCGGCGAGACGCAGGATCTGCTGGGCCAGCGGCAGCAGCTTTTCTCCTTCGTTGGTCAGGGTCACGGTATGACCGATCCGCTCAAACAAAGGAATGGAGAGCTCTTTTTCCAATTGTTTGATCTGAAAAGATACCGTAGACTGGGTGTAGCCCAGACGCTGCGCCGCCAGTGTGAAGCTTTTTAATTCATTTACCATGACAAAGGTTTCGAGGTTTTTGACATCCATAATATCTTTCCACTTTCTGAAATCATGTGAGCAACAAGGATTTAATTTTTAAATCAATGTGATAAAAATAATTTGTTTTTCAAATATTTAACAAAATTATATAATGAGAAAATAGGGCTGTCAATGTGAAAAGATGGCGCCAATATGGGAACTGTTCATGGATTCATTCGCAAAATCCTTACGAATGCAAGCATGTGGCGAAGATTCCGTGATAGCCACATGACTCGGAATAGTTATAAAATAAGAAAGACTTGGGAAGGATCAGGGGTATGGAAAAAAGAGAAAGACTGGGAAGTCGTTTGGGATTTATCATGCTGTCGGCGGGGTGCGCCATCGGCTGCGGAAATGTGTGGAAATTCCCGTGGATGTGCGGGCAGAACGGTGGCGGAAGCTTCATGCTGATCTACGTGATCTGCCTGATCGTGCTGGGCCTGCCCGCCATGATCATGGAATTCTCTGTGGGGCGTGCGGCTCAGACGAGTCCACTCTATATGTATCGGAAATTGTCTAGCGGCAGGGGCAAATGGAATCTGTGGGGCATCGTCTGCCTGATCGGAAACATTGCATTGATCTCTTTTTATGCGGTGGTGTCCGGATGGATCCTCTATTATTTTGTAAAATTTCTGACAGGGCAGAATCGGGATTTCGGTTTTGAAAAAATGATCACGACGCCCTCTGTGAATGTGACATATCTGTTGTTCACCTTGCTGATCGCCTTTGTCATTTTAAGCTTCAACCTGCAAGGTGGGCTGGAACGTATTACCAAATATATGATGTCAGCATTGATCGTGTTGATGCTGGTGCTGGCGGTGCACAGCTTTGCACTTCCGGGAGCAGGAGAGGGATTGAGCTTCTATCTGATCCCGCATTTCTCCAAAATCACCGGTTCTGTGGTGGTGGGTGCCATGAATCAGGCATTTTTCACCTTATCCGTGGGAATGGGCGGTATGGCTATCTTCGGAAGCTATATCGGCAAAGACCGCTCTCTCATGGGAGAGTCCATTCACATTATTACACTGGATACACTGGTGGCAGTGATCGCCGGTATCATTATATTTCCGGCATGCTTCACTTATGATGTGGAAGTGACGGCGGGTCCAAGCCTTCTGTTTGATACTATGGCGACTGTATTTAACAACATGGCAGGCGGCAGATGGTGGGGAACCTTATTTTTCCTGTTCATGGTGTTCGCAGCCATGTCCACAGTGCTGGGCGTGTGTGAAAACATCCTGGCCATGGTACGGGAACTGACCGGATGGTCCAGACCGGCAGGGTGCGTGGCGTGTGGTGTCGGATGTTTCCTGTTGGCTCTGACGACAGCACTGGGCTTCAGTGTATTTCATTTTCAGCCGTTTGCGGCGGGGACGACCTGGCTCGATTTCTGGGATTTCCTGGTGTCGACTAATATCATGCCTATCGGATCTATTCTGCTGGCGGTATTTTGCTGTTACAAAGTCGGCTGGGGCTGGGACAAATTCCTGGAGGAAGCCAACGAAGGAAAAGGGTTGAAAGTGCAGCCGTGGATGAAACCGGTGTTCAAATATTTCGTTCCGGCGGCAGTGCTGTTCATCTATGTGTACGGCATGGTAAATTTTGCGTGGAAATAGGAGAAATGAGATCAAGATAGGAAGAGACAAACGACGGTGGGGTGAGAACTCTGCCGTTTTTGCGTATACGATGAGCAGGGAAACGATTGCACCGTAACTCAAAATTGGGTAGTATGTAACTATTCAGAGGCATGTAAATCAGGTCAATATGTACGTCGAGTGCTTGCACTCGCAAGAACATTTGACATGATTAATAGGGCGAATGCGATTCTGAATAATTATGTGGTATGCTATGTAGTATAAAGAATAGAAGCAGGAGGCATCTATGACAGAGCAGGAGATCCGGAGCATATTAAGAAGACAAAGAGAATATTTTGCCACAGGAGCCACGCTTTCCCGGGAATTCCGGGCAGAGCAGCTGGGAAAGTTAAAGGCATCCCTGCAGTGCCATGAAACAGAATTGAATGACGCACTGCGACAGGATCTTGGGAAAAGCCGGATGGAGAGCTATATGTGCGAGATCGGACTGGCTCTGTCGGAGCTGACCTGGATGCAGATGCGTCTCCGGGGACTGATGCGGGAAAAAAGAGTCCCGACGCCGTTAGCACAGTTCGCAGCGAGGAGTTTCCGGTCTCCGTCACCCTATGGAAATGTATTGATCATGAGTCCATGGAATTATCCGGTGCTATTGACACTGGATCCGTTGATCGATGCTATTGCCGCAGGGAATACCGCAGTGGTAAAACCTAGTGCCTATGCTCCGGCGACGGCAGCAGTGTTAAAAATGATTTTGGAAGAATGCTTCCAGGCGGAATATGTGGCGGTGATCACCGGCGGCAGAGCAGAGAATCAGGCATTGTTACAG
>ULXU01036620.1_pt1 | contig 19936 bp, 22 predicted proteins | sample 1961521 | NCBI WGS metagenome assembly ULXU01 (sample SAMEA4835845, study PRJEB28245) | human gut metagenome | biome: gut microbiome; material: fecal sample | place: Denmark | collected 2008
TTTTACCAAGGAGTTTTTGCTATATAAAAATCTTTTTTAGATAAAAACTGTTTGTTCCACGTATTTACAAATGCTATAATGCGAGGGACGAGAGATTGAAGATAACAGGGAGGAACAAAATGCGAGTAGGAATGGGATATGATGTGCATAAACTTGTGGAAGGGCGCGATTTGATAATCGGTGGCGTAAAGATTCCACATACACTCGGACTGTTAGGACATTCCGATGCGGATGTGCTGCTTCACGCAATTATGGATGCGCTTCTCGGCGCGGCGGCACTTGGGGACATCGGAAAACATTTTCCGGATACAGACCCGCAGTACAAGGGAATATCCAGTGTGAAACTGTTAGAGCATGTAGCAAAACTGATTGCAGAGAAGGGTTATGTGGTGGAAAACATTGATGCCACAATTATCGCACAAAAACCGAAGATGCGCCCTTATATTACAGAAATGGAGCAGAACATCGCAAAGGCACTCGGAATTGATGAGAGCCAGATTAATGTAAAAGCAACGACCGAGGAGGGACTGGGTTTTACGGGAACGGAGCAGGGAATCTCATCGCAGGCAATCTGTGCACTTACCACAATTTATGAGAACAGTGTTGCAGTTGCAGATTCCGCCGCAGGATGCGCGGACTGTCCGGGTTGCAGCAGAAAGTAAAACTGGTATGGTTAAAAAGAAGAAAACTGGCTATGTTAAAATGTCCAGAAATCCTGTAGGATAAATGCAATTTAAACGAACCCCTGACAGGGTGTCCGCGGTGTAAAACCGAAGGAGGATGGATTATGGAACAACAGACAGGTGTTACAAAGACCAGAGGAAATGAGCAGGTAAAATTTCTGACGATTACCGCGCTTGGAACAGCGTTAGTATATGTATTTACGGCATTTATCAATATACGGCTTCCGATTGCGGCAGCAGGTGGATTAATTCACCTTGGAAATGTACCGCTGTTTATATTTGCAATTTTATTTGGAAAAAAGACAGGCGCGATTGCAGGCGGTGTCGGAATGGGACTTTTTGATTTGCTTTCCGGCTGGACACTCTGGGCACCATTCACATTTGTAATCGTAGGATTGATGGGCTTAGTCGTGGGATGGATTACCGAGAAGAAAAAAGGCTACGGCTGGTATGTTGTCGCAATGCTTGCTGCCTGTGTAATTAAGATCGTTGGATACTATATTGCAGAGGGAATCATCTACGGCAACTGGGTATCACCGGTGCTTTCCATTCCGGGCAATCTGGTGCAGATTGGAGTGGCAGCCGTTATTGTACTGATTGTGATTGTGCCGCTTAAGAAGGCAGCCAATGCAATTTTAAACTAATTACAGGGAAAGTTTTGCATATGGATGTGATTTGCTGGGACAGGTGTGATGCCTGTCCCAATTGCACACTATAAAGATTGGATACCATAAGGAGGAAACGATAGATGTATAAGATTATGACACCGGGACCGACGCAGGTGCGGGAAAATGTCCGTATGGCGAGAAGTCTGGTATGTACGAATCCGGATTTGGATGAGGAGTTTGTTACTTTTTATAAAGAAACCTGTGAGTTAATCAGCCGTCTTTTGCACACGGAAAATGAAACATTGATTCTCGATGGCGAGGGAATTTTAGGACTTGAGGCAGCGTGTGCGTCACTTACCGAGCCGGGAGATAAGGTTTTAGTGCTTGATAACGGTATTTACGGAAGAGGATTTGCGGATTTTGTTTCGATGTATGGTGGCGTACCGGAATTATATTCTGTGGACTGGAAGAATCCGATAGACCCGGCAGCACTTGAAGCATTTTTAAAACAGCATACTGGATACAAATATGCGACAGTTGTGCACTGTGATACCCCAAGCGGAATGAAAAATGATGTGTCCGTGCTTTGTCCGTTACTGAAAAAATATGGGATGCTTACAGTTGTAGATTCTGTATCTGCAATGTTTGGAGAAGAGATGCGGGTGGATGACTACCGGATTGACCTTTTGTGTGGCGGCTCCCAGAAGGCAGTCAGTGCACCTCCGGGACTGACCTTTGTCACAATCAGTGCAGATGCCAAGAAAGTGATGGCAGAGCGGAAGACACCGATTGCATCTTTTTATGCCAATCTGAAGGCATTTGAAGGCTATTATGAGAAAAAATGGTTCCCATATACAATGCCAATCAGCGATATTTACGGGCTTCGTGCAGCATTTGACAACATTGCGGCAGACCCGGATATCTTAGGACGCCATGCAAGGATTGCAAATGCGTGCCGCAAGGCGATTACTGCCGCAGGGCTTACCCTTCATCTTGAGAGCGGATTCTGCAATACGGTAACGGTATTTGATGTACCGGAGCAGACAACGGCGGAGGCAATTCTCACCCGGATGCGTGATGAACACCAGATTATGTTAGCGGGTTCTTTTGACGTGTTAGCGGGACAAGTCATCCGCATTGGACACATGGGAGAAAATGCAAACGATAAAGATATGATAGAGACGATGGAAGCGTTAGATGCAGTTTTACGGGCGGAAGGAGTACCGCTTCAGGCATCCTTGAGTAAAGAAATGGTAAAAGATTTATAAAATGGAGGGTAAAATAGTTTCCAAACGAACAATCTTATGCTAAAATAAAATCGGCAGCAGTAAACAGGCAACAAAAGGGTGGTGCAGCATGGAAATTACATTGATACTTGTAGCAGCAGTTTTGTTCTTAAGCATTCTTGCGGATAAATTTTCCGGAAAATTCGGAATGCCGGCGCTGATTTTGTTCATGGCAATGGGAATGTTGTTTGGAAGCGACGGAATCTTACATATTCCATTTGACAGTTATGAAATTGCATCGAATATCTGTACGGTAGCGCTGATTTTCATTATGTTTTATGGTGGATTTAACACCAAATGGTCGATTGCGGGGTCAGTGGCAAAGAAGGCCGTGATGCTCTCTACGCTCGGTGTTGTCGTGACGGCGGGGCTGACAGCGGTATTCAGCTATTATGTACTGAAATTTTCATTTGTGGACAGTTTTCTTGTGGGTGCGGTGCTTTCCTCCACAGATGCGGCGAGCGTGTTTGCGGTTCTGCGAAAGAAAAAGCTGAACTTAAAAGAGGGAACCGCTTCCCTGCTTGAGATTGAGAGTGGTAGTAACGACCCGGCAGCATATCTTCTTACAATTGTGGGGATTTCGCTGAAAATGGGGGAAGGAATCGGACAGATTCCGCTCATGTTATTTACCCAGCTTGCATTTGGTATTTTACTTGGAATTATCATGGCACTAATCGGAATCCTTCTGCTTGAGAAGACCCGGATGGTCTCAGAGGGACTCGATGCCATCTTTATGATAGGCTTGATTTTCTTTGCATTTGGAATTTCAGAGCTTGTAGATGGAAATGCTTATCTGTGTGTCTATCTGATGGGTATCATCCTTGGAAACAGCCGGATTCGTGGAAAAGGTGTGTTGGTTCCGTTTTTTGACGGTATCACGACGCTTTCACAGATTGTAATTTTCTTCTTGTTAGGACTTTTGGCATTCCCACATGAATTGCCGGATGTATTTCTGACAGCGCTTGCAATTACGGTATTTCTTGCCGTTGTGGCAAGACCAATCGCAGTATTTTTGCTGTTAAAGCCATTCCGGTGCAGTACCGGGCAGTGCCTGATGGTGTCGTGGGCAGGATTAAGAGGTGCGTCCTCCATCGTATTTGCGATTATGGCGATTGCGGCGGGGGCAGGCTCTAACGATTTGTTCCACATCGTATTTATGGTGGCACTGTTATCCGTAGCGGTGCAGGGAACCCTGCTTCCGTGGGCGGCAAAGAAATTTAACATGGTGGATGACCAGTGTGATGTCCGCAAGACCTTCAACGATTACCAGGAAGAATCGGCAATTACGTTAATGCGTATGTATATTCCGAAGGGACATAACTGGGAGAATAAAAAAATCAGCGAGGTCAGCATGCCGGTCGGCTCCCTGGCACTTATGATACGAAGAGGCGGGAGTACGGTGATTCCAAAGGGCGACACGGTCATTTTAGCGGAGGACAATGTGATTTTAAGTGTTCCTTCCTATGAACCGAGTGAGCAGGAAGATTTGCAGGAAGAGCAGATTACGAAGAATCATCCGTGGTGCGATAAGACTATCAGCGAGCTGAAACTTCCAAGAAATGTGCTGATTGCGTTGGTAAGACGCGGGGCGGAAAATCTGATTCCGGATGGAAAAACAAGAATTTTGGAAGGGGATATTGTGGTGACCTACCGCTAGGTGGAAATCACCGGATTTTCACAGAAATAAGTTGACAAAAACAGGTTTCCTGCATAAACTATACTATGAAAATGAGAAAAGCGTAGAACGGAAAGAGTAGGAAAACAGACTGTCGACAGAGAGTGACCGCCATCGGCTGGAAGCGGACATGGAACAGCAGATTCCGAAAGTGCATCCGGGAGCTGATTTGTTGAGCAGAAGGTTTCTGTTAGATAAATCCGTTTTGCATGCGTTAGATGCAGTGAGTGAAAATCATATGATTTTTAATAGAGTGGAACCGCGGGCAGCCTCGTCTCTAAGGAGATGAGGCTGTTTTACTTTTTATGTAAAACAGCCATTTGGGCGGTCTGCAACAGTTTCGGTAAGGAGGCAGAAAATGGGATTCTTGAAACATCTGAAAGAGGAATTTCAAGTGATAAAAGAGCGGGATCCCGCAATCAAATCACCGATGGAAGTTTTGCTTTATCCGAGTTTTCGTGTGATGTTAAGTTACCGGAAAGCGCATAAGCATTATCTGAAGGGGCATTATTTCATGGCACGTTACATTTCCCAGCGCGCAGCGCGAAAGACAGGGATTGAGATACATCCGGGCGCAACCATTGGAAAAGGATTTTTTATTGATCATGGAAGCGGCGTAATTATTGGAGAAACTGCAATTGTAGGAGATAATGTGACGATGTACCAGGGCGTAACGCTCGGTGGAACCGGAAAAGAAACCGGAAAACGTCATCCAACCATCGGAGATAACGTCATGATAAGTGCCGGAGCAAAGATTATCGGTTCGTTCACCGTAGGAGAAAATTCCAAAATCGGTGCCGGAAGCGTGGTACTTGAGGAAGTTCCGCCAAACTGTACGGTGGTTGGTGTTCCGGGCAGAATCGTAAAGCGGGACAATGTAAAGATTCCGCGCAGCGATATGAACCAGTGTGATTTGCCGGATCCGGTAAAGGAAGATATCAATGTGCTTCAGCGGGAAAACGCAGAACTGGTTAACCGCGTGCTTGAGCTTGAAAAAACTGTGCGTCAGCTTACCGCGGCACGCTAAGAACCTTTTTAATAACCATACGGAATAAAATAAAGGAGCATACAAATGGAAAACAGATTTAACTTTTATAACACACTGACAAGAAAAGTGGAAACGCTCATCCCACACGAGGATGGAAAGATTGGAATGTATACCTGCGGACCGACCGTTTACCATTATGCGCATATTGGAAATCTGCGCAGCTACATCATGGAAGATGTGCTGGAAAAGACATTGCGCTACATTGGTTATGATGTAAAACGTGTCATGAATATTACGGATGTAGGACACCTTGCTTCCGATGCCGATACCGGCGAAGATAAGATGTTAAAGGGTGCAAAGCGCGAGCACAAGACCGTGATGGAGATTGCAAAATTTTACACAGACGCCTTTTTTTCTGACTGCGCAAAGTTAAACATCAAGACACCGGATGTTGTGGAGCCAGCGACAAACTGCATCCCGGAATTTATTCATATGGTAGAAGTTCTCTTAGAGAAAGGTTATGCTTATGTGGCTGGGGGAAATGTGTATTTTGACACCTCCAAGTTAGACGATTACTATGTATTTTCTTCCCAGAGCGAGAAAGAACTCTTAGTCGGCGTGCGCGATGACGTGCAGGAGGATGTGAATAAGAAGAATAAAAATGACTTCGTATTGTGGTTTACCAAGTCAAAATTTGAAGACCAGGCATTAAAATGGGAGAGCCCGTGGGGCGTCGGTTATCCGGGCTGGCACATTGAGTGCTCCTGCATCAGCATGAAGCACCTGGGAGAGTACGTGGATTTGCACTGTGGCGGTGTGGACAATATTTTCCCGCATCACACCAATGAAATTGCGCAGTCCGAGAGTTATTTAGGACACAAATGGTGTGGCTACTGGTTCCATGTCAACCACTTGAACGACAAAGCCGGCAAGATGAGCAAGTCAAAAGGGGATTTCCTGACAGTATCTTTGCTTGAGGAAAAGGGCTATAACCCGATGGTATACCGGATGTTCTGCTTACAGTCCCATTACAGAAAGCCGTTAGAGTTTTCCTTTGACGCGCTTGACAACATGACAGCCGCTTACACCAAGCTGGTAAAGCGGATTGCAGATTTAAAGGATGAGGGCGCGGTAGAAAAGGAACGTTTTGCTGAATATCGCGCAAAATTTGAGGATGCGCTGTGCAATGACCTCAATACTTCCATGGCACTTACCATTGTCTATGACCTGTTAAAGGATTCCATGAATGATAAGACAAAGCGTGCGTTAATAGAAGATTTTGACAAAGTGCTTGGACTGAATCTTCTGAACGCAGTGACTGCACCAGAGAAACCGGAAATTGACGCAGAGCTTGAGGCATTTGTACTTGCAAAGATTGAGGAGCGCAAGGTGGCAAAGAAAGAAAAAGATTTTGCAAAGGCAGATGCAATTCGTGACGAACTGCTCGCAAAAGGCATTGTAATTAAAGATACCAGAGAAGGGGTCGTATGGGAAAAGGAATAGATTCTTATTTAAAGGAACAGTTTGAAATTGCGGATGTGGATATCCGTACCTATTCGCCGCTGACACTTGCCTATATCGGGGACGGAATCTTTGATTTGGTAATTCGTTCCCTGGTGGTTGCAAAGGGAAATACCAGAGCGTCGGAGCTTCACAAGCGCACCAGCCAGATTGTCAAGGCGCACACGCAGGCGGAGATGATGGAGCATCTGTTGCCGCTGCTTTCGGAGGAGGAGGCGGATGTATACAGACGTGGAAGAAATGCCAAATCCTACACGATGGCAAAAAATGCGACGATGGCAGACTACCGCAAGGCGACAGGCTTTGAAGCACTGATGGGCTATCTTTATCTGAAGGATGAATTTCCGCGGATTGTAGAACTTGTAAAGCATGGAATAGAGATGATGAAACTAAAGTTATAGGAAAGGACGGAAGCGGATATGGAATATCAGGAGTTAAAGATTGAGGGACGGAATGCGGTGTTAGAGGCACTGCGTTCCGGAAAACCCATTGATAAACTGTTCGTGCTTGACGGATGCCAGGACGGACCGGTGCGCACAATTGTGCGGGAAGCCAAAAAGCACGATACGATTTTGAATTTTGTGGATAAAGAGCGGCTTGACCAGATTTCCGAGACAAAGAAGCATCAGGGTGTCATTGCAGTGGCGGCGGCATACGAGTATGCACAGGTGGAGGATATCTTAAAGGCAGCAGAGGAAAAGGGTGAACCGCCGTTTATTTTCCTGCTGGATAACATTGAAGACCCGCATAACCTCGGTGCGATTATCCGTACCGCCAATTTAGCGGGCGCACATGGCGTCATTATTCCAAAGCGCCGTGCAGTCGGACTTACCGCAACGGTGGCAAAGACCTCTGCCGGAGCAATCAATTACACACCGGTCGCAAAGGTGACGAATTTAAGTGCCACAATGCGTGATTTAAAGGAAAAAGGAATCTGGTTTGTATGTGCGGATATGGACGGCACACCTATGTATGATTTGGATTTGAAGGGACCGATTGGACTCGTAATCGGAAACGAGGGTGAGGGTGTCAGCAAGTTAGTGAAAGAAAACTGCGACTTTGTGGCATCCATTCCGATGAAGGGAGACATTGATTCCTTAAACGCATCCGTGGCGGCCGGGGTGCTTGCTTACGAAATCGTGCGCCAGAGACTCTAGGAGGAGAAGTGTGGATTTTTACGGGGACTTCACAGACGAACAATTGATTGAACGGCTCAGAAGCGGTGAAACGCAGATAATGGAGTATATTCTGGACAAATATAAACCGCTAGTCCGCAAGAAAGCCAACGCAATGTATCTGATTGGCGGAGAGACAGACGACCTGATTCAGGAGGGAATGATTGGGCTGTTTAAGGCGATAAGGGACTATGATGCCGGGCGGGAAACTTCCTTTTTTCATTTTGCGGAGCTTTGCATCAGCAGACAGCTTTATAATGCGGTGGAGGCGTCGAACCGGAAGAAGCATGCACCGTTAAATTCGTATGTTTCTTTTTATGCCGGAAGCGAGGAAGAGGGACAGTCGTTATTGGACAGTTTATCTTCCGGGGAAATTGGCAATCCGGAGGATATGATTATCAGTCAGGAGAATGCCAAGCAGTTCTGGAAACAGCTGAGGGAGCGCTTAAGCGGGATGGAACAGCAGGTGCTTGACGAATATTTATCCGGGCTTAATTACAAGCAGATTGCACAGCGCATGGGAAAAAGTCCCAAGGCAATCGACAATGCCTTACAGCGCATAAAAGGTAAAATCTGCTAATTGTAAACGTTTACAATCAAAGAAAATACGTTGTTTTTTGTGCAACTTTGACAAAAAGAAAAATGAAAAATTGGAATGTTTGTGAACACTTTTGGCGAAGGGCATGGTATTATAATACCTGTAAAACCCCCCAATACATTATATATAGTTTTTGCTATACCCCATAGTAAAAATACCTTCTCCTAAAAGAGGCAGTCATTTCGGTGACTGCCTCTTTTGCATAGATATGTGGCTTGCTGAGGGGAAGAGGCAGCCTGTTTAGAATAGAAAGGAAGCGGCAATGAAAAAGAAAATCGGAATCGGAATTGTGTGCGTGGCAGCGGCACTGCTGCTGGTGCTTGGAATTTTTTGCTATCCGCACTGGAAGGCGGCAAAGCTTTTAAAGGAACATTTCAACCCGGAAAGAGTGGGCTATACACTTGAGGTACAGCTTTTGGAAGAACAGATGACAGACGACCAGAAACAGTTTGTCGATGTGCTCTCGATGCTGACCGGAATCAATACGGAAAACTTTTACAAACTTCATCTGGAAGGAACAACCTGGGATGGAATCGTGGAGGTACAGGTATTCCCGGACGGACAGGAAAATCCACTGTTTGAATTATATTTATCGGATGAATCAGAGGTGATGAACGGCGCCATGTTTTATCAAACAGTGCGCGCGAATCTGTCGGGCGGCAATGCACTAATCGAGCGGCTGCTTCCAAAGTGGGAAGACCATACTTATGTGACATTAGAGCAGGCAGAGCAGATTTTCGGGATAGATTTGAGTGCGGTACGGAATTTTTCACTGCCGCAGATAAAGGAGCCTTCCACCTCTTCCTGGTTTATGGCACTTCTTGCGATGAAGCGGGAAAATGGTGATAATGAAGTCACCTATGCGGCGGAAAAAGCAGGTGCCGCAGTAAAACTGGTATTGCCGGAAGAGGGAAATGTGACGGTGGAATTTGACGTTCCAAACCTCCAGGAGACTCTCACGGCAATTAACGAAAAGGCATCGCTTTCGATTGATACGGAGCAGTTTGTCCTGGTGGGACAGCTAAGCGGAACCGTTTCTGCGGCAGGGCAGGAGGAGCTTTCGGTGCCTGAGGACTGCATCAGCCAGGACACGGTGGAAATCCTTGAGGGCGTGAGAGTACTGATTCAGGAACTTCTGGCAAAATAAATGTGAAAAAGTACTTGCGCATGCCAGATGGATATGCTATACTTAATAAGCTGTTTATTGGCGAATGTTCTTTGAAATAAGTGCCATATGCGGATCGGGTATACGGGCATAAAGGGGCATACGCAGGACGATAAGATTAAAAAGAGGTGAAAATCATGAGAGAAGGAATCCATCCAGATTATTATCAGGCAACTGTTACATGTAACTGTGGAAATACATTTGTAACAGGTTCAACAAAGGAAGACATCCACGTTGAAATTTGTTCCAAATGCCATCCGTTCTACACAGGTCAGCAGAAATCTGCAAGATCTGACGGACGTATCGATAAGTTCAACAAGAAATACGGTATTAAGTAAATCAAGAACGGTTACAGATAAGGTTGAGGTTTTAGGATCTCAACCTTTTTTTGGAGAATCATATGAGATATTCTGGAATTGGTGGACAGGCAGTCATGGAAGGCGTTATGATGAAGAATCAGGAAAAATACGCTGTTGCCGTGAGAAAGCCTGACCATGAAATCGAGGTTTTTATTTCTGAATATAACGGAATCGTTAAAAATAAGAATATTAGAAATATGCCCATTTTACGGGGTGTGTTCAGTTTTATAGAATCCCTGGTGCTTGGAATGAAGACACTGACTTATTCGGCATCTTTTTTCGAGGATGAGGAGGATGCAAAGAAGAAGCAGGAACGGGAAAAACTGTCCGAGGAGCAGAGAGCGCACCTTGAGCAGAAGGATAAGAAAAAAGAAGATGCCATGATGGGAGGTACGCTTGTATTTTCTGTTATATTTGCAGTGGCAATTTTTATGGTGCTTCCGTATTACGTATCTCTGTTTTTTCAGAGGTTTACACAGTCTCATATGCTGATAGCGTTGCTGGAGGGCGTTATCCGTCTTGCAATTTTTATCGGCTATGTGGCGGCGATTTCTCTGATGGAGGATATCCGCCGGGTGTATATGTACCATGGGGCAGAGCACAAGTGCATCAACTGTATTGAACACGGGCTTGACCTTACGGTGGAGAATGTAAGAAAAAGTTCAAAGGAACACAAGCGCTGCGGAACGAGTTTTCTTTTGATTGTAATGGTCATCAGTATCTTTTTCTTTATGTTTATTGATGTAAAATCAAGAGTGCTTCGGCTGCTGCTTCGGATTCTTTTGATTCCGGTGATTGCCGGTGTTTCCTATGAATTTATCCGTCTTGCGGGAAGAAGTGACAACGCGTTTGTGAACCTGCTCAGCAAACCGGGACTGTGGTTACAGCATCTTACGACAAGAGAGCCGGACGATGAGATGATTGAAGTGGGCATTGCATCGGTGGAAGCGGTTTTTGACTGGAAATCATATGTGGCAGAAATCAGAGAGCAGGAAAAGGAAGGGTTATTCCTATGACATATCGGGAAGCAATGGACCTTGGCGAAAAGGTTTTGAAGATGGCGGATATTGCAGATGCCAAAGTGGACGCATGGCTTCTTTTGGAAATGGTCTGTAAAATCGACCGGAATTTTTATTATCTGCATTTAGAGGACGATTTATCGGAGGAGCAGGTAAGCGGTTATGAAATTGCGTTAAAGAAGCGGGCAGAGCACATTCCGTTACAATATATCGTCGGTGAAACAGAATTTATGGGGCTGCGCTTTAAGGTCAACTCAAGCGTTCTTGTTCCGAGACAGGATACGGAGACACTTGTAGAAGAAGCATTAAAGGTCATTGAACCGGGAATGAAGGTGCTTGATTTATGCACAGGCTCCGGCTGTATTATTATCAGTATTCTCCACAATATCGTGAATGTGGAGGGCGACGCGGTCGACATTTCAAGGCAGGCGTTAAATGTGGCAATCGAAAATGCCAAGTTAAACGATGTTGTGGTCAATTTTGAACGCAGCGATTTATTTGACAATGTGACAGGAACCTATGACGTGATTGTGTCAAATCCGCCGTATATCCCGACCGCGCAGGTGTTAAAGCTGATGCCGGAGGTGCAGAATTTTGAGCCAATGGAGGCATTAGACGGAAAAGAGGACGGTCTGTTCTTCTACCGCAGAATCATTCAGGAGTGCGGTGCTTATCTGAAGGAAAACGGAAAGATTTTGTTTGAGATTGGGCACGACCAGGGCGTGATGGTATCCGGAATGCTGCGGGCCGCAGGATTTAAAAATGTTACAATCAAAAAAGATTTATCCGGGAACGACCGGGTAGTAAGCGGAATGAGGTAGGAAGATGTTTGATAAATTAGAAGATTTACTGATTCGATACGAAGAATTAATGAGCGAATTAAGTGAGCCGGATGTGGCAAACGACCCGGAGCGTTTTCGCAAGCTGATGAAGGAGCAGAGCGATTTGACGCCTATCGTGGAGGCGTACCGCGAATATAAAAAGAGCAAGCAGGACATTGAGGACTCTTTGGCACTCTTAGATGAAGAGACCGATGAGGAGATGAAGGAACTTGCCAAGGAAGAGTTAAACGATGCCAAGGCACGTGTGGAGCAGTTAGAGCATACCTTAAAGATTCAGCTTCTTCCAAAGGACCCGAATGATGACAAGAACGTTATCGTGGAAATACGTGCAGGTGCCGGCGGAGACGAGGCAGCACTGTTTGCCGCAGAGCTTTACCGGATGTATGTGCATTATGCAGAGGGACGCCGCTGGAAGGTGGAGACGCTTGAAGTGGATGAGACCGGAATCGGCGGTATGAAGTCTGTAAACTTTATGGTTACCGGACAGGGCGCTTATTCCGTATTAAAATACGAGAGTGGTGTGCACCGTGTACAGCGTGTACCGGAGACAGAGTCCGGCGGACGTATTCACACGTCAACAGCTTCTGTTGCCGTTATGCCGGAGGCAGAAGAGGTAGACGTGCAGATTGATGAGAAAGATATCCGTATCGACGTTATGCGTGCTTCCGGTAACGGTGGACAGTGTGTCAATACGACTGACTCTGCCGTACGTCTGACCCACTATCCATCCGGAATCGTGGTTTACAGCCAGACCGAGAAGTCACAGCTTCAGAACAAGGCAAAGGCATTTGCCCTTTTGCGTGCAAAGTTATATGATATCGAGTGCCAGAAAGCGCACGACGCAGAGGCAGAGGCAAGACGAAGCCAGATTGGTACCGGAGACCGTTCCGAGAAGATTCGTACCTACAACTTCCCACAGGGACGTGTTACCGACCACCGTATCAACCTGACGCTGTACAAACTCGATAAGATTATGGACGGCGATATCCAGGAGATTATCGACGCCTGCATCGCAGCAGACCAGGCAGCGAAGTTAGCAAAGATGAATGAGTAAATTAAAAAGATAGAATGAAAAAGCGTGATTATTTCTAGTTTATAGAGGTGGTCACGCTTTTATTTAATATTTTAGTGAATGATAAAATAATAGAGCTGTATTGTTTGATGAATGTGTATATATTATACAAAATGTGAAAAAAACACATATAATAAAAAATATAGAAATAAAAATAAAAAAATAACAAGAATAAATTGTAAAATGTGAAAAAAACACATATAATACTTATTATAAACGGAGGTGTTTACTATGTTAATTAGATTTTCAGTTGAAAATTATCGTTCATTTAATGAAAGACAGGTTTTTTCAATGGCAGCGGGAAAACATACTAGACATAAAGAACAATTGATTGTTACAAATGGAAAAAGATTATTAAAGGCTGGGGTGATTTTTGGAGCAAATGCTGCTGGAAAAAGTAACTTAGTTAAAGCTATTAATATAGGAAAAAATATAGCACTTAGAGGGGTAAAAAGCAGTATGATTATGAATAGGCATTTTCGTATTGACCCTATGGCAATTAACCGCCCGGGAATATTTCAATATGATTTTGTCAGTAATGGACATATATATTCGTATGGATTTGCAATTTCATATTCAAAGGCAATTTTTTTGTCGGAATGGTTGTATTTATGTGATGATAAAGAAGTGTGTATTTTTGATAGAACAGTTGGAGAAAAGATTGTTACTGAATTAAATTTTTCTAATGGTGAAGATGAACAAAGATTTAATATATACGCAGATGATGTGAAGGATAATACAAGTTTTTTGTCTGAAATATGTAGTCATAAATTGAGAAAAAGTGAGGAATTTCAAGCTTTTTTTGATACGTTTGATTGGTTTATGTCATTGATAATTGTTTTTCCACAGTCTAAATATGGGGATTTAGGCAATTTATTTAAAGGTCATGAGAAGGATTCATTAGGTAAACTATTGAATTATTTTGATACAGGTATTGAAGAGGTATCAACAACTATAAGACCAATAGATGAGGTGCTTGCATTTTTGCCAGAAGACTTAAAAAATAATGTAATACATGATATTCAAGAAGAATTTGACGAAGAAAATAAAAAAAATGAGATAACGATTGATGTCACGATTATGGGTAAGAGATTTAGTTTTACAAAGCAGGCGGATGGAATGATTGTAGGTTCACAGTTGACAATGAATCATGGGAATCCAATGGATTTATTTGAATTGGATGATGAGTCTGATGGAACAAGAAGGTTATTTGACTTAATACCTCTTTTTCAAAAGGGAAAAGAAAATTATGTTATTGTTGTTGATGAACTTGATAGGAGTTTTCATACAAAACTTACAATTGAGTTTTTACGTAAGTTTTTTGAAAATACGGAAGGAATTGCATCACAGCTGATTGTGACGTTGCATGATTCGAATGTTATGGACTTGAATATTTTTAGACAAGATGAGATTTGGTTTGTTGAAAGAAAGGAAAATCACAGTTCACAAATCTATTCCCTTAATAAATTTAAAGAGAGATTTGACCGTTCTGTAGCAAAAGATTATCTTATTGGAAGGTATGGATCTATTCCGATTTTCGGAATAGATGATACAGAAGAAGGGGGAGAAAAATAATTTGAAAAACTCATTTCGATTAAAGGCAGATGCAATGTTTACGAGGGGTGAAGAATTAGAAAGGGAAGCACCTTTACGTATTCTGTTTTTATCGGTGGAAGGAAACGATACAGAACGGAATTATTTTGAGTGGGTTGAAAAATATAGAGAACAGTTGGGAATAAAAGCAAAAGTTCATGTTCATTCTCTGGGTAGAGCAAAAAATGATAATTTGAGTGCACCAGAATATGTATTGGAATTATTAGAAGAATATATTGAAGTTAGAGAAGCGGAAATTTTACCCGAGAGAATGAGAGCAGTGATTCCTGTGGAATATACAGATGAATTTATTGAACAGTATATTAAAAATCCAGAAACTCTGGATATAACGAGACGAAAAAAATTTGAAATATTATTACGACAAGCGGGTATCGATATAGAATACAATTATTTTCTGAAAGAATATTCAGGCAAATATGATGAATTTGGAGTTGTGATAGACAGAGATTATGGTACGCATAGTGTTACGCAAATGAATGAAATAAGAAAACAATGCGAAAAGAAAAATTATCATTTTTATATTACAACTCCATGTATAGAGTTTTGGCTACTAATGCATTTGACGGATATCTGCGGCGAGTATAAGGATGATATTCAAAAATTTAGAGATAATATAAGAAAATCTCAAAAACATACTTTTACAAGTTATGAAGTTTCAAAATATGCTGGACATTCTAAGAAAATTAGTGAAGAAATATTTAAAAAATTTTATTTACCCAAAATAGATTATGCAATTCAACAGACAAAAAAATATTTCACAACGAACATATATGAATTAATTGGTACAGATGAGACGGAAGATGCGAAAAAAGGGAAATTGGGTTCTAACCTTCCTGATTTATTTGAATTATTGAGAAGAATGTAATAAAAATAAAGGGTGTATATTATGCCACAAATAATTCCAATTGAAGACTTGAAGAATACATCGGAGATATCTGAAAAGCAGATAGAGGCAGGACAGGTAAAGGATGACAAAACAGCACTTAGAGAAAAATATGGCTTATAAATTAAACATCTGCTAGATAGTATTGACGTTATCTATGACAGGCTGGAGATAAATCCATTTCAATTTTCTGAGTGTAGAGATGCATATCTTGCCAAGAAAGGGTATAGAGAGGCAGTTGTGCCACAGATGAATTATAGTATCATTTTTGATGTGAGAGTAGATATTGTAAATGTAGTTAGAATTTTCCATCAGTTAGAGAATTATCCAAATAAATTGTAGCATGCTTGGGGGAGAAAAGAGTCAGTCGAAAGGCTGACTCTGTTTTTCATCCAGAGAAACCATTAGTTTTGCGAATTCAGTTAATAATATTTTATTCTTTTTGTTCAACTGATTGTAATTTTCGAGCAGTTCCAGCTCCTCGTCTGAATAGGAGTGAATCTCGCGGTAAGGGGGTCTGTCGGAAAAAAATTCCGACATGGAGATATGAAAACCGTCAATAATTTTTTCTAAGGTACTGATAGTTGGCTGATTATTTTTGTTAAAAAGGCTGTTAAGAGAGGAATAAGGGATGCGGATTCCTGTGCCAGCTTGTACAACGTCCAGCCTCTTTCATCCATCAGATATTGGATTCTTTTTAACACATCATTTATTTCATATACGTCATTCATCGCGATTGGAAGACTTGATTTATTGTGTGAAGATACTGCAGGAAATTTATATGTTGTCGAATTGAAGAAGGACAGTGGCTACGATGATGCATATGAACAGACTGCGTGGTATCTTGACTGGTTTGAGAAAAGTGAAAAATTCAAAGATAAAAAAGTATATGGGATTATTTGTTTGAACAATCCAACAAAGGAGCTTATTTCCAGAGTACATAAGGATAAGCGGATGAGGCTGTTTGAATACCAGATATCCTATACAGAGCTGTAGGTGCAACGTGCATTTCAGAGTATTTCTTTCAATTACAAAAGCTGGTATAATAAAAGAAGCTTAAAATGTACAGAAATATGATTTGCGGTAAGCAGAAAGGAAGCCAGTATGGAGATTAAAAGTTTATTGATAAAAGATACTACAAGAGAAGAACGTATCCGTATCGTCCAGGAAGGGTTGAATCAGTGTGGCGGTGCATGTGATTTCTGCAATGGGTGCGATAACCTGGGCGGCGGTTCTGTAGATTCATTTTATGAACCTTATATCAATGGGGAGAAGGAACTGCGTCAGTTAAATGAAGAATATAGAAGCAATTCTGGTATGGTAAAGTAGGTGAGAGAATGGGAGCACCAGAGATAGAATCTTCTACGGAGAAGGAAAGAAGACAATACATAAATGATACATTTAAGTGTATCGCTGATTGTGATATGTGTGGTCTTTGCACGGTATTTAAGGGAAAGGACCCTGAACTTGCCTATGCAGATTATATTAGCGGAAAGAGAACCTTTTTGGATGTGTCAGAAGATTATAAGTGAACGGAAGGGAGACGGTATTTATGACACAGGAACAATTTCAAAAAGCAGCACAGTACTGGAAGAATAAGGAGCAGCTTGCCATGCCGAGAGAGGTATTGGAGCAGGCAGTTTATCATTATATTAATGAAAATAATACGTGTGCACTGGCAACTGGAACTGGTACTTATGTGAGATGCACACCGATTGAGTACAGTTTTCACGATGGTAAATTCTGGGTGTTTTCGGAAGGTGGAGAAAAGTTTATCGGACTGGAAAAGAATGAAAATGTCTGCCTTGCCGTCTATGACAAGTATGATGGTTTTGGAAAACTGAAAAGTATACAGGTGATGGGAAAAGCAGAGTTGATTGAACCGTTTTCAGACAGTTACAAGGCACATGCGGAATATAAAAAGATACCTCTTGCTGCATTAGAGAAGCTGGAAATTTTCTGATTTTTTAAGAGGGGGATTAGTCAATGGAATAAAACATTACCGATTTTCATGAGTGTAGAGTCATCTCCGGATGGCTCTCATTTTTTGACTGTTTGGAATATGAAAAATGAATATGGAAAGAAAAATTGAAATTTAAACGACAAAAGTGATATAATGAATAAAAACAAAATATTTGCAAACGCAAATTGAGAAGAAGTGTATGATATGGTAGAATAATTCTCGTAATGGTTCCTGATTTTATACAACAAAAGAAGGATGGCAATTAGTAATAATGGATTATGCTTCAAAAGAGGATGAAGATAAAGGAGAAAAATTATGGCAGAAGTAGAAAATAGTAAGGATTTGATTAGCGTATTATGGAGTGGGGCAGATATTCTGCGTTCAAAGATGGATGCAAATGAATATAAAGACTATTTGTTAGGCATTGTGTTTTACAAGTATCTTTCAGATTCATTCTTAATTAAGGTCTATGATTTGATTTATGATGAAAAACCAGAGAGTTTGAAGATTGCACTGGATGCCTATAAAGAAGCGCTTGAAGATGATAGTGCAGAGGAACTGAAAGAGCAGATTAAAATAGAGTGTCACTACGTAATAGAGCCGGAGCTTACTTATACGTGCTTTGCCGATGCAGCACGAAACAATGCGTTTAATCGTGAGCAATTGCAGAAAGCGTTTAATAACATTGAACAGAGTGACCCATTGTTTGCAGATTTATTTACAGATATTGATTTATATTCAAATCGTCTGGGAACGGGAGATCAGAAGCAGAGTGATACGATTTCTAACTTGATTAAGGAAATTGATAAGGCAGACTTATTAAATTCGGATGCAGAGATACTTGGAAATGCCTATGAGTACCTTATAGGACAGTTTGCTTCTGAGACGGGAAAGAAAGCAGGAGAATTCTATACACCACAGGCTGTATCAAAGATATTAACAAAGATTGCGATTGCAGGGCAGGAAGATAAAAAGGGGCTGTCTGTATATGATCCGTGTATGGGGTCCGGTTCCCTTTTGTTAAACGCAAAGAAGTATGCGGCAGAGCCAAATTATATTAAATATTATGGACAGGAATTGAACACTTCTACTTATAATCTGGCTCGAATGAATATGTTTTTACATGGAATTGTACCGGAAAACCAGATGCTTCGGAATGGTGATACTCTTGATGGAGATTGGCCGACTGGGGAAGAGACCGATTTTAATATGGTACTGATGAATCCACCATATTCAGCTAACTGGAGTGCTGCCGAAGGTTTCTTACAGGATGAGAGATTTAGCGACTATGGAGTGCTGGCACCAAAGTCTAAAGCCGATTATGCGTTTTTATTACATGGACTTTACCATTTAAAAAGTAATGGAACGATGGCGATTGTATTGCCGCATGGAGTACTTTTCCGTGGTGCGGCAGAGGGAAAGATAAGAGAAAAGCTGCTTCGCTCTGGCAATATTTACGCAGTTATCGGATTACCGGCGAATCTTTTCTATAATACTTCAATTCCTACGTGTATTGTAGTTTTGAAAAAGCACAGAGAAGGACGAGATGTTCTTTTTATAGACGCATCTCAGAAATTTGATAAAGGCAAGAAACAAAACGCCATGACAGATGAGCATATTGATTCTGTTATGAAGCTTTATAACGATAGAAAGACGGTAGAGAAGGAATCATATCTTGCCAGCTTTGAGGATATTGAAAAGAATGATTTTAATCTGAATATTCCTCGTTATGTAGATAATTTTGAAAAAGAAGAAGAAATCAATTTAAGTGATATCTTGACAAGTATGGCGGACACGGACAGGGAATTAGAGCAGGTGCAGGGTGAGTTTTTATCACTTTTGAAAGACCTGACGTCGTCAGATGAGAGTATTATGTTATCACTGAATGAACTGATTGGGAAGATGGAGAGGTGATGGATATGGGAAAACCGAAAATTAGGTTTAATGGTTACACAGAAGATTGGGAACAGCGTAAGTTGGGAGAGCTGGCTGAAATAGTCGGCGGTGGAACTCCAAGTACAAGTGTGGATTCATATTGGGATGGAGATATTGACTGGTACGCTCCAGCAGAAATCGGTGAACAGATTTATCTAAAATCCAGTCAGCGAAAAATAACAGAGGAAGGTTTGAATAAGAGTTCGGCAAAGATACTCCCTGTTGGAACTGTCCTTTTCACATCGCGTGCAGGTATTGGAAAAACCGCTATTTTGCTGAAAGAAGGCTGTACCAATCAAGGATTTCAATCCATCGTTCCTAATAAAGATAAATTAGATTCGTACTTTATTTTTACAAGATCTGAAGAGCTTAAAAGATATGGCGAGACAGTTGGGGCAGGTTCTACATTTGCTGAGGTATCTGGAAAACAGATGGCAAGTATGGAACTGATGATGCCTACAACAATGGACGAACAACAGAAAATTGGCGAGTATTTTTCCAATCTCGATCACCTCATCACTCTTCACCAGCATAAGTGCGAGGAATTGCA
>ULXU01016683.1_pt1 | contig 19766 bp, 15 predicted proteins | sample 1961521 | NCBI WGS metagenome assembly ULXU01 (sample SAMEA4835845, study PRJEB28245) | human gut metagenome | biome: gut microbiome; material: fecal sample | place: Denmark | collected 2008
GCATATTCTCTTTCAAAGGTCACAATCAGCAACTATTTCAGGGAGCTGACACAGGATTTGGAAGCAGTATACACCGGGTTTTACTTTCTGGAGTTCTGCGGATATTTTTGTCAGGAGAACAATGACGAGAAGGATATGTTAAAGCTCCTTTATCAATCACTCAGGGCCCTTGAATCACCGGCATATAAAAATGAGCTCGTCAGGGCTGTTTTTGAACTTAAGGCTATTACGATAAATGGCGAGGGTCCATCGCTGTTTTCGTGTATACACTGTCATTCAAGGGAAGGACTTGATGTCTTTTCGGCAAGGCGCGGAGGGGTGTTTTGTGACAACTGTGGCACGCAGGTGCAGGGCAGGCATATACTAAGCGATACACTCTATACCATGCAGTATATTGTTTCAGCTGATATCACAAAGCTGTATACATTTGCAGTGTCAGACGATGTGCTTGAGGAACTGAGAAGCATAATGAAGGAATATCTTTCAATCTATGTGCATCATGATTTTAAATCAGCAGCTTTTCTGTGATAAATTAAATCATGAAATAATTAATAGATACTATGCATGTCGTTGCCCTTTAAAATATGATACTTGAAATCATATATACAAAAGGGTATAATATCATAGATTATATTTTAGGAGGCAGCTATGAATAAAAAGCTATCAATGCTGTTGCCTGTTATTGCGACATGCGGTTTGCTTGCCGGGTGCGGTACAGATTATTATACCAAGGACAGCACGGTGTTTGTTGCTAAAAACGGCAGTGTGGTATCTACAGATGTCGAGGACTTTGATACAGCTGCATACAAGCAGGATGACTTACAAAGCTATGTGGACAAGTCAATAGACGACTACAATAAGAAGAATGACGGTTCGGTCAAGCTCAAAAAGCTGACTGTCGAGAAAAAGAAGGCATCTCTTACCATGAGCTATGCGTCAACCGATGAATACTCTGATTTCAATGGGACAAAGCTTTTTTCAGGAACGATTGCGGAGGCTTTGGCAGCCGGATATGACTTCAAGACCGATTTCGCAGCGATAGATGATGGCAAGGCAAAGAAATGTGAGTCATCTGAGTTTCTGGATGAAACCGGCTACAAGGTCGTTGTTTACGAAGGCAACTCAAATTTGCACGTGAAAGGAAAAATATTATATGCATCTGTCGACAAAGTAAAGCTTGTAGATGACAAAACAGTTGCGATTGGTGACAAGTATAGCCTGCTTGCATCACAAACCACAGGGACAGAGAGTGTCACAGAGAGCACAGAAGCAGTAAAAGCCGATGCGACGGAAGGAACGGAAAACGGAGCGGATGGTAGTGTCAGTGATGATGATATATTAAACTCGGTCAAGCAAGACAACGAGGTCACATTTGACTTTGACAGTGAGGAGGACAATTCGGTGCCGGTGTCATATATCACATATGTTATATATAAGTAGATTAAGGCGTGAATTGTTATTTAATTAAGAATACAAGTAACTATTCAGTACATCTGATTCTAATGCGCCTGCGGCTTTCAGCTGTGAAGGTACTGAACAGTTACGAATACAAATAAATCATAAGTAAGATAGAGAGGAAACAAGAATTATGGAAAAGACCATGGACAAAATCGTACAGGTAGCAAAAGCAAGAGGATTTGTATATCCGGGCTCAGAAATTTACGGAGGTCTTGCAAATACATGGGATTATGGAAACCTGGGCGTAGAGCTTAAAAACAACGTAAAAAGAGCATGGTGGAAGAAATTTATCCAGGAGAATCCTTATAACGTAGGTGTGGACTGTGCCATCCTCATGAATCCTCAGACATGGGTTGCATCAGGACATCTCGGTGGCTTCTCAGATCCGCTTATGGATTGTAAGGAGTGCCACGAGCGATTCAGAGCAGATAAAATCATCGAGGATTTTGCGCAGGATAATGGTATTGAGCTTGAGACATCAGTTGATGGCTGGACAAACGAGCAGATGGTAGATTTCATCAAGGAGCACAATGTTCCATGTCCATCATGCGGTAAGCACAATTTCACAGATATCAGACAGTTCAACCTCATGTTCAAGACCTTCCAGGGTGTTACAGAGGATGCTAAGAACACAGTATATCTTCGTCCGGAGACCGCACAGGGTATCTTTGTAAACTTTAAAAATGTACAGCGTACATCCCGTAAAAAGATTCCGTTTGGTATCGGACAGGTTGGTAAATCATTCCGTAACGAGATTACACCTGGTAACTTCACCTTCAGAACACGTGAGTTCGAGCAGATGGAGCTTGAGTTCTTCTGCGAGCCTGGAACAGATCTTGAGTGGTTCCAGTACTGGAGAGGCTTCTGCCGTGACTGGCTCATTTCCCTTGGAATCAAGGAAGAGGAGATGAGACTGCGTGACCATGATCCTGCAGAGTTGGCCTTCTACTCAAAGGGAACTACAGATATCGAGTTCTTATTCCCATTCGGATGGGGCGAGCTTTGGGGCATTGCTGATCGTACAGATTATGACCTCGGACGTCATCAGGAAGTTTCAGGACAGGATCTTACATACTTTGATGATCAGAAGAATGAGAAATATCTGCCATACGTTATCGAGCCATCACTCGGTGCAGACCGTGTAGTACTCGCTTTCCTTTGTGCAGCTTATGATGAAGAGGATATCGGTACACCGGAGAAACCGGATGTAAGAACAGTATTCCATTTCCATCCTGCACTTGCACCTGTAAAGATTGGAGTACTTCCGCTGTCAAAGAAGCTCAATGAGAGTGCTGAAAAGGTATTTGCACAGCTTTCAAAGACATACAACTGTGAGTATGATGACAGAGGAACAATCGGAAAGAGATATCGTCGTCAGGATGAAATCGGAACACCATTCTGCGTGACATATGATTTCGACTCAGAGGAAGACCATTGCGTAACAGTACGTGACCGTGACACAATGGAGCAGGAGCGTATCGCAATTGATGAGCTTGATGCTTATTTTGCAAAGAAATTTGAGTTTTAGAGTTAAAAATAAAAAAATTAAGCAGAAGTGAACTACTGGAAATGCTTTTAGATGGAGCCAATGGAGCGGGAGCAGTTAGGTCTGTCCGTGTTCAAAAAAATAGTATGAAACATAAGGGAAAAGATAATAAAAATTAGTTGATATTTGCTGAAATTATGGTATTATTAATGTGTGCACTTACATGAGTGCACACATTAATCAAGTATATGGATGGTTTTTTACCATACCAGAAATAAAATTTAGGAGGAATTGCAAAATGGCAAACAAGTGGGTATATACCTTCAAAGAGGGTAACATGACCATGCGTAATCTTCTCGGTGGTAAGGGTGCTAACCTCGCTGAGATGACAGAGATTGGACTTCCTGTACCACAGGGCTTCACAATCACTACTGAGGCTTGTACACAGTACTACGAGGATGGACGTAAGATCAATGATGAGATTATGGCTCAGACTATGGAAGGTGTAAAATGGATGGAAGAGGTTAACGGAAAGAAATTCGGTGACCTTAAGAATCCTCTTCTCGTATCTGTTCGTTCAGGTGCCAGAGCTTCAATGCCAGGTATGATGGATACAATCCTTAACCTTGGTCTTAATGATGATGTTGTTGCAGCTATGATCGCTGGTAACCCAGATCCAGCATTCGAGCGTTTCGTATATGATTCATACAGACGTTTCATCCAGATGTTCTCAGACGTTGTTATGGAAGTAGGAAAGAAATACTTCGAGCAGCTCATCGACAAGATGAAAGAGGACAGAGGTGTTAAATTTGACGTAGACCTTACAGCAGCTGACCTTAAAGAGTTAGCAGAGCAGTTCAAGGCTGAGTACAAGAATCAGTTAGGAACAGACTTCCCTTCAGATCCTGTAGAGCAGTTAAAGCTTGCTATCGAGGCTGTATTCCGTTCATGGGACAACCCACGTGCAAATGTTTATAGAAGAGATAACGATATCCCTTATTCATGGGGAACAGCTGTTAACGTAATGCCTATGGTATTCGGTAACTTAAATAACGAGTCAGGTACAGGTGTTGCATTCACACGTGATCCTGCAACTGGTGAGAACAAGCTTATGGGTGAGTTCCTTATCAATGCACAGGGTGAGGACGTTGTTGCCGGTGTTCGTACTCCAATGCCAATCGCTCAGATGGAGCAGGAGTTCCCAGAGGCATACGCTGATTTCCTTAATGTTTGTGAGACTCTTGAGAATCACTACCATGATATGCAGGATATGGAGTTCACAGTTGAGAACAAGAAGCTCTATATGCTTCAGTGCCGTAATGGTAAGAGAACAGCTCCAGCTGCTCTTAAGATCGCTTGCGATTTAGTAGATGAGGGACATAAGACACCAGCTGAGGCTGTTGCAATGATCGACCCTCGTAACCTTGATACATTATTACATCCACAGTTCGATGCTGCTGCACTTAAGGCTGCAACTCCACTTGGAAAGGGTCTTGGAGCATCTCCGGGAGCTGCTTGTGGTAAGGTTGTATTCACAGCTGACGATGCTGAGGCATGGGCTGAAAGAGGAGAGAAAGTCGTACTTGTACGTCTTGAGACATCTCCAGAGGACATCACAGGAATGAAGGCTGCTCAGGGTATCCTTACAGTTCGTGGTGGTATGACATCTCACGCAGCCGTAGTTGCACGTGGTATGGGAACATGCTGTGTATCTGGTTGTGGTGATATCAATATGGACGAGGAGAACAAGAAGTTCACACTTGCAGGACAGACATTCACAGAGGGATCTGAGATTTCTATCGATGGTACAACAGGTAACATCTACGCTGGAATCATCCCAACAGTTGATGCTTCAATCGCTGGTGAGTTCGGACGTGTTATGGCATGGGCTGATGAGTTCAGAAGACTTAAGGTTCGTACAAATGCAGATACTCCTGCAGATGCTAAGAAGGCTCGTGAGCTTGGTGCAGAGGGAATCGGACTTTGCCGTACAGAGCATATGTTCTTCGATCCAGAGAGAATCGCTGCATTCCGTGAGATGATCTGCTCTGATACAGTAGAGGAGAGAGAGACAGCTCTTAACAAGATTCTTCCATATCAGCAGGGAGATTTCGAGAAATTATATGAGGCTCTTGAGGGATGCCCAGTAACAATTCGTTTCCTTGATCCACCTCTTCATGAGTTCGTTCCTACAGAGGAGGCTGACATCGAGAAGCTTGCAAAGGCTAAGAATAAGTCAGTAGAGGAAATCAAAGCTATCTGTGAGTCACTCCATGAGTTCAACCCAATGATGGGTCATAGAGGATGCCGTCTTGCAGTTACATATCCTGAGATTGCTAAGATGCAGACAAAGGCTGTTATCCGTGCAGCTATCAATGTAAAGAAAGCTCATCCAGACTGGGATATCGAGCCTGAGATCATGATCCCATTAGTATGTGAGATTAAAGAGCTTAAGTTCGTTAAGAAGATTGTAGTTGAGACAGCTGACGCTGAGATCGCTGCTGCAAATGCTGACATCAAGTACCATGTAGGTACAATGATCGAGATCCCAAGAGCTGCTCTTACAGCTGATGAGATCGCTACAGAGGCTGATTTCTTCTGCTTCGGTACAAACGACCTTACACAGATGACATTCGGATTCTCTCGTGATGATGCAGGTAAGTTCCTTAATGCTTACTATGACAACAAGATTTTCGAGAACGATCCATTTGCTAAGCTTGACCAGACAGGTGTTGGTAAATTAATGGAGACAGCTATTAAGCTTGGAAAGCCAGTTAATCCTAACCTTCACGTTGGTATCTGTGGAGAGCACGGTGGAGATCCTTCATCAGTTGAGTTCTGCCACAAGATTGGACTTGACTATGTTTCATGTTCACCATTCCGTGTACCAATCGCTCGTCTTGCTGCAGCACAGGCTGCTATCGCAGAACAGGGGAAATAGACAAAAATTCATTCATTTTTGTGACTTGACGGTAACAAAGGATGATGTTAAGGCCTTTATGGCTGAGCGTCCAGAGTATACCAAAGCTAACAAATTTAATGATATTATCGTAAAAGTCTATATATAAGATTTTGCAAGGGAAAGTATTTAATACTTTCCCTTGTATTATGTTTGGGAATAAATCCAAAAGCGTGGATTTATTCCCTTTTTTTATTTTAAAACAAAGAATTTTGGGGTGTTTAATCATGAATAATGCTTTAACAGTAAAAATCTGAGAGGAGAAGAATAATGGACAAAAATCCAAAATTCGATTATTACTACGGAATTGAATCTGAACAATTTTCTTTTTATCGGATTCCTAGACTTCTGATTAAAGATAATAGATTCAAAAAATTGTCAAGTGATGCGAAGCTGTTATATGGTCTGATGCTTGACAGAATGTCTCTTTCAATCAAAAATGGTTGGTTTGATGAACAGAATAGAGCATATATTGTATATTCAATTGAAAATATGATGGATGATTTGGGATGTTCTAAACCGACATGTGTGAAGATTGTGAAGGAGCTTGATTCAGAAAAGGGAATTGGATTGATTGAGAAAAAACGAAGAGGACTAGGAAAGCCGGATATTATATATGTTAAAAATTTTGCCACCATTAGTCAGAATAAAAGTGATAAAAAGCCATCAAATGCTGATGAACTCAAAGAAGTAAAAAACTTTAACTTCAAGAAGTCAAATAGTTTTACTTCTGAAAGTAAAGAACTTTTACTTCAAGAGGTAAAGAATTTTAACTTGCAGAAGTCAACTATCTTAAATTCAAGAAGTAAAGATGTTTTACCTGTTGAGGTAAAGAAAATTGACTCTAATTATACTAATAATAATTATACTGATATGAATCATACTGAGACTAATTATATCAATCATATCAATCAAGAGAAAAATAAAAAACCATCGGCTGATGTGATTGATGTGATAGATGATGCGAATGCATATGTTGATATTATCAAGGAAAACATCAACTATGCAGGCTATATGAGAAGCCAGGATTTGGAAATACGTGAGATGTACGATGAGCTATTCCAGGTCATTTGTGAGGTGGTCTGCGTAAAGAGACGAACTGTCAATGTAGGCGGACAGGAATATCCTTACGAACTTGTGAGGTCTAGGTTCTTGAAGCTCAACAATAGTCACCTAGAGTATGTCATGGAGTGCATGAAGCACACGAATACAAAGATAACAAACATAAAAGCATATATGATTACAGCTCTGTATAATGCCCCGGCAACCATGAATCATTATTATCAGCAGGAAGTTCAGCATGACATGTACGCATGTGGAAAGGAGTAGCATATGTCAGGAAAAAAATACGAGTATATCGGGAAGAGAGAGATTTACAGAAGGGCACAGAATGTGCTTCATATTGAACTGCCGGAGTTGAAAGAGCTTGCATACTCGCAGTTTGAGGGCTGTGAGTGGCTTGAAAATTCAACAATCAAGATTACCTCACAGGCCGGAGGTACATGGATAGGTGTCACTGACAGTAAGGAACGTAGTTCAGAAATCCTTTGCAATTATAGTGGTGGGGTGTTTAAAACACATTATGTGAATGGCGCTGATATAAAGAGAAAAGCGGACCCTGAGGCAGAAGAAAGACTTATACGACTGCTAGGGCTTGATTTGGACAATTTGGGAGGTGATGTCGAAAAGCAGCATAAACGGCAGGTTAGGATTTAATTAAATCAAAGGGTAAAAGGTCAAAAAACACAAAAGCATAAAAAAAGCGGAAAAGAGGTCTTATGATGAAAGTTATAACAATCAGCAACTTAAAAGGCGGAGTAGGAAAAACAATCACATGCGTAAATCTTTCTTATGCGCTCATGACAGAGAAAAAAAGAATTCTTGTCGTGGATATGGATCCACAGTCAAATGCTACACCATTCTTTGTGAATGGCTGGAAAAACAGAAACATAAAGGATGTGCTTACTGATCCGGAGCATGCAAGGAGATGTATTTACAGAACCAGATATACAGCGATTGATTTAATACCAGGAAGTACTGAACTTGAAGAAAATGATGCCGCCGACAGGGAGGCTCTGAAAAGGGCACTGGATATCGTAGCAGATGAATATGATTTCTGTATCATTGATACAAGGCCTGCAATGGAAAATCTGACAGTGAGCAGTATAAATGCATCGGATATGATACTCACACCGGTATGTCTTGATAATTTCTGCAGGGACAATCTTTCAATGATGGAGGAGAAACTGTCAAAGATGGATGCCACAGCAAACAAAACATGGAAAGTCTTTGCTACGAAGGTAAATGCGAGGCGCAGAGCACAGCGTGAGATATATGTAGATATGGTCGGCAGACATGATTATCCGTTTTTAAATACATGTGTGAACAGTACATCGGCGGTTGAAAATGCTTTGCTTTTATATAAGCCAATTATTAAGCACCGTATTCACAGTGTTGTCAGTAATGATTACAGGGAGCTTGCAGAAGAAATCCTTTCAGCAGAGATGGGAGGTGCTTACAATGGCTAATTTCGGTGAAGTATTCAAAGAGAGTGCAGTGAAAAAGCCAAATACTCATCCGCGCAGTGAGACAAAGTGGCTGCATTACACAAAGCTTATCGACAATACTGACCAGTACAGGAAAAGCGCGACAGATGAAGATATAGCTGCATTTGCAGAGGTAATCAGGTCAGCCGGAAAAGTGCTTCAGGACTTGCTCGTCAGAAAATCCGGTCCGGACAAATATGAAATCATAGCAGGACACCATAGACGTCTCGCCTGTAAGTACCTTGTCGAAGTAGAGGGACTGAAAGAGTATGAGTTTTTGCCATGTAAAATCGAAAATGTGGATGATGTTCAGGCGGAATTTCAGCTTTATGCCACAAATGCATTTATGCCAAAGACCGATGCAGAGAGGCTCCATGAGATAGAACGCATGAAATATCTCCTTGAAAAATATCCTGACCAGTTCAAGGAAGCAGATAGCTCTGGCAGAACCATTGAAAAGATTGCAAATATCATGAAGATGGGAAAAACCACAGTAGGCGACTATGTGAGCATTTCAAAAAATCTTAGTGACAAGGCAATGGAGCAGTTTGAGAAAGGAAAAATCAATAAAAGTGCGGCTCTTATTCTTTCAAGCCTGTCGGAGCCTGAGCAGGATGTGCTTGTGGATGAAGGAAAGACAACCATGAAGGCGATAAAGGAACATAAAGAGCATAGCATTAAACAAACTCAAGATGACAGTGATAATATCTGTGAGACAGATGTTATAAACATACCACATACCAACACTGATACAAATGGTGTATGCCACGCAGAAAATATTTGCAACACAGATAATAGCCGTGCCACAGAAAATATCACTCATACAGATATAGGATATTTTCTCAGTGAACAGAGAACTCTCCTTTTGTCCATGAAGAAAGCTAATGCAGATACAAAACAGCCATTACAGGACCTTATCCGTCAGGAATACATAGTAAGAGGTCTTGAACTTCTTGCAGAACAGGAAAAGTTATCCGATTAGAATGTATCTCATTGATACATATACACTTTCCGTGACTGTCGTGAATTAATCTTACAATTTGCAGTACAGTCGACGTGGCTACAAAAGCAGAAAGTGTATTTGCTGTCACATGACAGCAATCATAAGACCTTAGTGGCAGGTGCGTTTTTGCATCTGCCACACCCAAGGGAAAGGCGAAGAAAATGAATGGGAATATAACACAGAACAAAGTAAAAACAATACTTAAGAATAAAGACAGCATGCTTTTAGATATAGACAGAAAGATAGCAGCACTTGTAACTGAGCTGAGCAATGACGACATGATAAAGGAGAGGTGTTTGTCAGCAGTGAAACTTAGCCAGACATCATCAAAGGGTGGTGATCACGGTGATTTATCTGATGTGATAATAGATATAGAAGAACATAATGCTGACAGACGTAAAGAGCTTTCCAGGCTGATAATTCATCTTAACAAACAGAAAAAAGAAATAGACAAAGTATGGGCAGGCTTTCTTCTGTTGGATGAACCTTATTATGATGTAATAAACAAGCTGTATGTTGAGAATGGACAGTATTACAATGTGCAGAATGATTTGAAGCTGTCGGAGGGGCAGTTTGAGCGTTATCGCAAAAAAGGTATTTTAATGATTATTTCCTATGTTGAGAGCAGGGATTAGTATGTTGCTAAAAATAGATTTGTGGCTGCAAAAATTGATAATAATGTCACTTTATACGCCTCGTGCTCTCAAAAAGAGTATGATAGAACGATTGTTGAGCAGTCTATTGGATTATTTTTCACTTTTGTAGATAATGTTATGAGAGTTATTATTTTGTAATTTCATTATTATAGTATTTAAGAGTGTGTATTGATGGTAGCTGATGGTACCTGATGGTTGTTGATGGCACCTGGCAGTAAATGGTGGTAAATGGTGGTAGATTAACCAGCGAAAATGTCATATACTATAATTGCAATTAAAGGAATTTCGTAGATGTTTTACGAAATTCCTTTTTTGCGTGAAAACACTGTTGGTCAGCCAAGTCTCAGGATTCCTGATGGTTAATGTAATGTTGGCATTATCAGATTTCCTTATTGACAAAAACACTCCAATGGAGTATTTTACAATTGAAAGGTGTGGTGAATATGAAAAAGAATATAACTGATTATGCGGTAAATGGAGATAAGGAAATCAGCGTATTACTGGATGAAAATGAGGATGTGTCTTTCAAGGATTTGATTAAGTCACTCGGCATGACACAAAAAGAGTTCTCAGAGACTTTCAAGATTCCAATAGGTACGTTACGTCACTGGATAGCTGGAGAACGAGAGTGCCCGGCATACACGAAGAGAATGCTTATATATATGGTAGGTCTAAAAAAAGCAGAAGATAAAAAGTGATTATTTGAAGTAAGTTTTGAAATTGGAGATGTTAAATATGAGAAGGAATGAACAAGGCAGTAAAATAAGAAAAAAGCTGGCACATATTGTGGCTAGCACATTTGCAGTAATATTTGCGATATTATTAGTGATAGTCATACTTATTAGTATCAAGCTGGTAAAAAACTATATTTTTATAAAAGCTACCGGACTTGATAAGATGGCAGAGCAACAGAAGAATTTTGATAAGGATAAAATGATGTCAGAGATAGATGAAAAATTAAAAATATACGAAGACACTGAACTGGATAATATAATTGAATGAATAGAACTCAAAAATGATAAGGCACATAGTTTTTTATAAAAAATATTTTAGGTCAGACAAGCACTTGATGTCTGCAGGTAAATTGGAGGTATTGCTTATGAAGAGAATGATATTAATCACGGCCCTTGCACTTACGGTAGTATTATCAGCTGGATGTGGTCGGGCTAAAGTGGAGTCATCAAAGATAGGTACTGAAACAGAAAAAGCAACGGAAAGTGTTGCGAATAGTGGTACAGAAGCAACCACAGAAAATAATCATGTAAATGAAACATCTAAACTGTCAGATACTAAAGCAACATCAAACGCAGAAAGCACATCAACGAAGGAGAATTCTAAGGAAAATAAAGAGAAAGCTGATAAAAAAAGTGCTACGGCATCCGATAACGGCAGTGCAGCATCAAATGCGGTTTCATCAAATCAGTATAAGCCGGCATCAGCCGCAGGCAGCAAAGGTACAGACAGCTCAGCAGGCACAGCGAATGAGCCAGCTGCTCATACCCATAAATGGGTAAAGTATCTTGCAAATACCATTCAGCACAAGGAAGAGGGACATTATGAGACAAAGGTGGTAAAGGCTGCATATGATGAGCCGCAGTATGACTGGCATAATGTTTGCAATAAATGCGGAAAAGATTTGGGAACTGATGATTGGAATGTAATAAATCATGGAGATATTTGTGATGGAAGTTACAGCTGTATACAAGTGCAGGTAGGAACAATTCATCACGATGCAGAAACAACCCAAGTATGGGTAGTGGACAAGCCGGCATACACAGAGTATGTGTATGGCGAGAAGTGCAGCGGATGCGATGCCACAAAATAGGGTGGTAGTAAGTGGTAGTAGATATCTTTTTCATGGTAGTGTAATATATAATTAATGATAAAGGAATTGTACAGAGGTCTCGTGCAGTTCCTTTTTTGTTACAAATTGTAAGCCAAAAATTTAACACAGCTTAACAGGAGGGCAGGATGAAAAAACTTATATCACGTCCAAACATCATGCAGCGGGCGCCTCCATAAGCATTAGAGTACAGGGATTGACCATAACGGCCGGTCCTTTTTTAATGCACAAAATAAAGGAGAAAATAAGCATGAAAAAACTTAAAAGAGTGCTGGCACTGGCCATGGCAGTTATATTATCGGTGCCAACATTATCAACCGGGACAGGTTCCATACCTGTAAAAGCGGCGGATGATTCAATTGAGCTTGTGGTATCAAATGAGTCAGCTAAATATGCAGGTTATGAGACACGAAAAATGTCAGCAGGAGGCAATTATGCATATTGTATAACACCATCCAAGAAAACTCCAGCTGCAGGAACATATACAAAGCATTACGATGTAGCAACTTATATGAAGACTCCTGGCGATGAGACAGCAGCGGAAAATTTAAGACATATAGCTTATTACTGCTGGGGAGCACCGGGCTTTAATGCAGGCAATTTTCCTGCCACATGGTATGACGGCAGTGCAATGGATGATGACAAGTATATTGCATTAAGTCACGTTATCCTTGCAGATGCAGCTTCTTATGAAGGTGGCGAAGCTATGCATGGTTGTAATTCTTCATTTAAAAACTGGGCATATCAGAACGTGCTTGGATTTAATACTAAAGGAGAACTTATTAATGAGGAGGCTCCAAGATTTAAACTTACATGGCAGCCGGTTCCGGATTCATTTAAAATCTTTGTTCTTGCAACAGGAAAAACCCAGAACATTCTCGGTTATGAATACACACCGACAGGTACAGTTTCATTAAGCAAGACGTCAGCTAACACAGGAATCACATCAGGAAACTCATGTTATTCACTTTCAGGAGCTGTATACGGAATTTATTCTGATGCAGGCTGTTCAGCTCAGGTTACTACATTGACAACGGATGCAGGCGGCAATGCAGCTGCTGTTTTACTGAATGCCGGAACATACTACTACAAGGAGCTTACAGCTCCGGCAGGATATGCACTTGATAGTTCGGTACAGTCATTTACTGTAACAGCCGGACAAAATACAGCGCTCAGTGTATCAGATACACCTACAAACGATCCTGTAAGAATAAGCATCAACAAGGTAGACAGTGAGACTGGTGACAAGGTACAGGGCGGAGCGAGTCTTGAAAATGCTGAGTTTACTGTTAAATATTATGCAGGCTATTACAATGCAGGAAATCTTCCGGCAAATGCCACACGTACTTGGGTTATAAAGACGCTAAAGACTGCAGGTGGTAATTATATGGCTGCATTAAATAATACTTGTAAAGTTTCAGGTGATGATTTTTATAAAGTATCAAATGGCACAGCAGTATTACCACTTGGAACAATCTCAATCGAAGAGACAAAGGCACCGGAAGGATACAAGCTTGATGGAGCATATCTTCAGGTAGGCGGAGTAGGTGAGAAGATTACAGGCAAATATGTAGCACAGATTATACAGAACGGCAATCTTGCCCAGTTAAAAGGCGGCAACACCTTTAAGGTAAGCGACAAAATCAAGCGTGGTGACTTCAAGCTTACTAAGATTGACACAGACAATCAGAACAGAATGAGCGACATTCCATTCAGGGTTACATGCAAGGAAACCGGAGAGAGCCACATCATCAAAACTGATGAGAACGGATACTACAGCTCAGAGAGCAGCTGGAACGCACACTCAAAGAACACAAACGGCGGCGGAGCATATGACGGACTGTGGTTCTCTACAGGAGACGAAAAAGCTGCTGTTGATGATTCTCTTGGAGCAATGCCTTATGGTGATTACACACTTGAGGAGCTTTCCTGTGACAACAACAGGGGCAAAATCCTCTATAAGGGCGAGTTCTCTATCAGAAGAGACAAGGTTACAGTTGATATAGGTACAATCGAGAACCATTCAGAGCCAACACCTGTTATCACAACACAGGCATCTGATGCAAAGACACAGTACCAGATTATCAAGCCATCGACAGATACAGACATCATTGATAAAGTAACAATCACGGACACCATGGCAGGCAGGGATTACACAATTACCGGCACACTCATGGACAAGGACACAGGCGAAGCAGTCATGGTAAACGGTAATCCGGTGACAGCTTCACAGACATTTACATCTGACGGAACAAAGAAGGTGCTCGACATGCACTTTAACTTTGATTCATCTGCACTTGGCGGAAAGACAGTAGTTGTATGCGAGAAGCTCACATATGGCGATTACGTGGCAGCCACAGAGGAGGATATGGAGAATAAAGACCAGACTATTTATTTCCCTGAAATCCACACCACAGCCACAGACAGTGAGACAGCTGATCACCTTACACTTGCAGACAGCAGGGCTGTTATCACCGATACAGTCACATACACTAACCTCTTAAAGGGTGAGACATATACGTTAAGCGGTGTGCTTATGGACAAAGAAACAGGAAAAGAGCTGCTTGTTGACGGAGAGCCTGTCACACAGGAGATGGCTTTCACGGCAGGACGTGCATCGGGCACAAAGAAGCTCAAGTTTGAGTTCGATACAACAGGACTTGCAGGAAAGAGCTTTGTAGTTTATGAGACACTTACACTTGAGGATGTGGAGGTTGCAGAGCATAAGGACATTAATGATGAGGGGCAGACAATCCACATTCCGGCAGCACAGACAACAGCCACTGATGACAGCTCAAAGATTAACGTGAGCGAGGCAAAGAAGGAAGTCTTTGTCACAGATACAGTAGCGTACCAGAATCTGGTACCGGGCAAGGAGTACACAGTCAGGGGAACAGCCGTAGACAAGGAAACAGGAGAGCCTCTTACAGACGCAGACGGAAACGAGCTTGTATCGACCGCTAAGTTTACTGCAGCATCAGCAGACGGCAGTGTGGATGTGAAGTTTACATTTGATGGAACAGCCATGGCCGGACGTTCAGTGGTATTCTTCGAGAATGTCTACTATACGGACAAGCTTATTGCAGTACATGCAGACATTGATGATGAGGCACAGACAGTCCACATTCCACTCATTTTTACAAGTGTTAAGGATAAGGACACTGACTCGCACATGTCACTGGCAGGCAGTGATGTGACTCTTACTGATACAGTAGCGTACCGGAATCTGGTACCGGGCAAGACATACACCATTTCCGGAACACTCATGGATCAGCGTACCGGCAAGGCTGTGACAGTAAACGGCAAGAGCGTTACATCATCAGCCGATTTCACACCGGATACAGCTGACGGAGAGACAACAGTAGATTTTCATTTCAACACAAAGGGTCTTGATGATACAACAGTGGTTGTATTTGAGAAGATGTTCTATGGAAAGGCAGAGATTGCAGCCCATGAGGATATCAATGACAAGGGACAGACAATCTATATCCCATCAGTAAAGACAACAGCCATTGATGATAAGACAGCAACAAAGCTCACACTTGCAGAGAAGGACATACACATCACTGATACAGTAGCGTACCGGAATCTGGTACCGGGTGAGAAATACACAGTCACAGGAACTGCAATAGACAAGACAACAGGTGAGCCATTAAAGGACGATGCAGGAAAAGATGTAACCGCAAAGGCATCGTTTAAGGCAGAAAAAGCAAATGGTACAGTCGATGTTGAGTTTGTATTTGACGGAATCACACTTGCAGGAAAGACTGTAGTAATGTATGAAAACATCTACTACAACAATAAGCTCGTTGGCGTGCATGCTGATATTTCCGATGAAGCACAGATTATCTATGTTCCATTAGTAAAGACAGCAGCAACAGACACAAAGACAGAGACGAAGCTCACATATGCTGAGAAGGATATCAAAATCACGGATACTGTCGAGTACACAAATCTCATTCCTGGAAAGACATATAAGGTAACAGGAACAGCGATGGATAAGAAAACCGGAAAGGTGATTAAGGATGCAGACGGAAAAGCAGTAACTTCAGAAGCTGAGATAACACCTGAGACAGCAGACGGAAAAGTGGATGTTGATTTCATCTTTGATGGAAGTAATTTAGCCGGAAAGACCATTGTAATGTTTGAGGAAATCCGTTATGAGAACAGGCTTGTAGGAGTACATGCTGACATAAATGACGAGGCACAGACCATATACGTGCCAGCCATTGCAACAGAGGCTCTTGATGAGGTGACAGGCATTCATCTGTCAAATGCAGGGGATGATGTAAAAGTAAAAGATACAGTAACATACAAAAACCTTATCCCGGGCCTTACATACAGGGTAGCAGGAACAGTAATGGATAAGGACAGCAAAAAACCACTGCAGAATGACGGCAGGGATATCACAGCCGAGGCTGAATTCACACCTGAAACAGCAGACGGCACTGTGGAAGTTGAGTTTACATTCAGTGCAAAGGAATTTGCCGGAAAGACAATGGTGCTGTTTGAGAAGCTTTATCTCGTGAAAAATGCGGATAATGCCGATGCAAACCCTGATGGTACATCAAGCAAGGACAAGACACCTGATGATACACAGAAGGCATCTGAGTCAGAAAACACACAGAATAAAACAGATAACACATCAAACAAGGTCGAGGTAGATAATGAAAATAACAATCCAGCCGACAACAGTGAAGTTAAAGAGGTGCTCATTGCGGTACATGAAGATTACAGTGATGAGAACCAGACCATCTGCGTGCCGCAGATTAAGACCACAGCAAAGGATGCAAAGTCAGGCACCAGCATGTTTTATGCTGAGAAGAATGCAAAGATAGTCGATACTGTATCTTACCGGAATCTGGTACCGGGAAAGAAGTATAAGGTAGTCGGAACTGCAGTAGACAAGTCAAACGGAGCACCGGTTATTGCAAACGGAAACAATGTTACAGCAGAGGCAGAGTTTGTTGCGAAGGAAGCAACAGGCAAAGTGGATGTGGTATTTACATTTGATGCGAGTCTTCTTGCAGGAAGAACAATTGTTATGTTTGAGGATGTTTACTATGAGAATAATCTCATAGCGACACATGCCGATATTACAGATGAGTCACAGACACTTTATGTTCCGAAGATTGGAACAACAGCCATCGATGGTGAGCGAAAGGATCACAGCTCAACAGCTGACAGCAGCGTTACTATTGTAGATTCAGTAGCGTACCGGAATCTGGTACAGGGACAGACCTACAGAGTGACAGGAAAGCTCATGGACAAGGCTACAGGAAAAGCACTTGTGATTGACGGAAAGGAAGTAACTGCAGTAATTGAGTTTACAGCGGCAGGTACCGAGGGTGTAATTGACGTGACATTCAGATTTAATGGAAAAGGCATGACAGGAAAGCAGCTTGTAGTATTTGAGCAGCTTGATGTTGTGACTGCAGATGGCGCTTATGCCATTGCATCACACAATGACATCAACGATGCAGCCCAGACCATTACAATGATTGCTCCGCCAAAGCCAAAGACAGGAGATTTTGGAACAGTGAGCGGACTTGTTATGACTGCACTTGCAGGAATCATGATGCTATTAACAACAATAATGAGAAAGTACAGCATAAAAGTTAAATCTGCAAGATAACATGTTATGAAAGTTAAATAGTCTAATTTCATATAACGTAAAACAATTTGCTAAATATCAACTTATACGGCCTGGGACATGTTTCCGGGCTGTATTTACAATAATCAGACTGAAAATATATGTATTCCCAACGATGTATTGGGATATTTTAATTCGGTTAAATTCAGGAGGATAAAAATGCACAGAAAAAAGAAGATACCGGTATCATTCATCATAGTCTTTATCGTTTCATTCATCATCGCAGTAACACTTGCGATAGTTATTCCGGCCTTAGCGCCTGTCACAAAGCAGTTTCAGGGGATGATTTTCTTCGGAAGCTGGCTGATATTCTGCTTTATATCAGTCATACTGGTGAGCCTTGTGACAAAGAAAAACAGATAGGGAAAGGAGAAACAGGCAGGAAATGGCATTCAGATTTAATAAGGCAATAAATAAGTTAAAAAACAACATGACAGTATCAGGAACAGGTTTAGGCAGAGTTTTAAAGGCCTGCATGTTTGTTCTTGTCATTGCAACAGTATGCAGTACATATTCACCGGTATATGCGGCGAATGCAGCCGGAGTGGTGACCGGCAAGTTTACGGCATTTCAGGACCTTTTAGGAGGAATCATATCGTCAATCGGCTCAATTATCACTCTGTGGGGTATTTCAGAGTGGGGAATTGCTTTTCAGGGCTCAGAGGGAACCATGCAGGCAAATGCATTCAAGAGGATTGGCGGAGGCTTTGTAATGGCCATGGCACCGCAGATTCTTGCGGCAATCATGTAGCAGAGGTAAGCAGATATGGATATGTCATGGCTTACAGGCATCATATCACCCACGTATTCATTAGGGGTAACGATTTGGAACCAGGTGCTGCTTTTATGCCTGTATGGCGGAATCATAGGACCGGCAGATTATCCGCAGGCCTGGAATTATATGACGGACACGCTGAATCCGTTTTTTGTAGCAGTTTCAGCAACCATGCTCAACATGTTCTTTTACATAGGCTTCTGCAGGCAGGTTGGCAATTTCAAGGAAAACATGACACTTGAGACAGGCCTTAACATTTTCATGAAAATGATACTTGGAAACGTGGGAATCAACTACGCACTGTACTTTGCCAAATGGATTTTTTCAATTTCCGGACTTTCAGCAAGGGTGCTCATGGATTTATCGGATATAACGGTCGACCTTTATGACCTGGGGGCTGGAGAGCTGGTGTTTTATTCATTTTTTGGAATCATATTTCTGGTGGTAGCCATATGCAGTGCAGCAACAGTGTTTATCACCATGTATACGAGAATAATCCATCTGTACCTTATGGCTGCCACAGGACCTCTTGCAGTGTCATGCATTCCGGGAGGTCCCGGCATCCAGAATGCGGCAGGCGCATGGATAAAGGAGCTTATAGCAAAATCATGTTCCATCATAGCAATAGTGCTTGGAGTTGCGCTTATATCCAAGATGGTAACGTCAGATGGATTCTTCAACCTGACACTCGAACAGCTTGCACCATTGGCAAAATATGTGAAAAACATGTTTATCATGATGCTGATAGCTGCATTTGTAAAAGGTGCGGACTCGTTTGTAAAGAGGACATTCGGCCTGTAGATTTTTCAGAGAAAATATAAGGAGACTATAAAAATGGCAAAAATAGATGCTAACAGTGCCTTTGCAAAGGGAAGGGCACTCACGCAGCCGGTGGTGAAGCTGCCGCGGAATGTGAAACAGAGCCTGTGCATAGACAAAGCATATCAGAGCGGAAACTTCAAGATAGAGCCCTCAAATGGTGAGGCAATGTATGACCAGTGCTATCTGTTCGAGGACATAAACTATGTAAACAAGGACAGCCGCAAGAAAAATACCACGCTGCAGGAGATAATGACTCTTTTAAAGTCACTTGACGGAGCATTCAAGATAACTATAGCAAATGAGCAGAGAGAGCTCGATACCTTTATAGATGAGATATTTACTCCTGTAAACGGTACAGATTATCCGGTGATTGAAGAAGGCATGGGGAAATGGATAAATCAGAAAATAGATGAGGGAACAAGGGACATAAAGAAAACCATGCTTCTTACTGTCACATGCCGAGCTCATTCGCTTGAGGAGGCACAGGCATATTTTTCAACGATTGATACCACGCTGCAGAACATTTTCAGGCTTTTAAAGAGCCGTATTTATAAAATGTCAGCTA
>ULXU01000465.1_pt1 | contig 19759 bp, 20 predicted proteins | sample 1961521 | NCBI WGS metagenome assembly ULXU01 (sample SAMEA4835845, study PRJEB28245) | human gut metagenome | biome: gut microbiome; material: fecal sample | place: Denmark | collected 2008
TTTTCTAATTGCATACGCAATTCGTGAAATGTATAATTATATTGTCTTGATATTAGACACACAAAGGTAAATAGGGACTAATAAAAAAGGGATAAATAAGGAGGACCAAAATGGAAGCAGATATCAGATGGCTGGATGACCCGCAGGTGTTCCGGGTCGGTCAGCTGCCAGCCCATAGTGATCATCCGATCTATGCGGATACGGAAGAAGCGGCAGAGGGCAGAAGCTCCCTGGTACAGTCTCTGGACGGGACATGGGAGTTCGCCTATTCGGTGAATGCGAAAAGCCGGCCGGTGGATTTCTACCGGGAAAATGCCGATAGTGTACAGTTCGATACGATCCGTGTACCGGGCCATATCGAGCTGGCAGGTTATGACCAAATTCATTATATCAATACCATGTATCCCTGGGAGGGGAAAATCTACCGCCGCCCGGCCTACACACTGGGAAAAGGTCTGGCAGAAGGTGCTTTCAGCGAAGCAGAGTATAATCCTGTAGGAAGTTATCGCAAGCGTTTTCACCTGGCGGAAGGCCTGCGAGGAAAAAGGGTGATCATCTGTTTCGAAGGTGTGGAACAGGCGATGTATGTCTGGCTGAACGGTCATTTCGTGGGATATGCAGAGGACAGCTTTACTCCCTCCGAATTCGATCTGACACCTTATATTAAGGAAAAGGACAACCTACTGGCGGTGGAAGTGCACAAGCGCAGTACGGCTGCTTTTCTGGAGGATCAGGATTTCTTCCGCTTTTTCGGAATCTTCCGGAGTGTGGAATTATATGCCAAGCCGCAGTGGCACGTGGAAGACCTCTGGGCGAAGCCTTATTTTTCCGTAGAAGATGGAAAAGGCACGTTAGATGCAGCGATCAAAATATCTGCTGAGGAAGAGGGACAGCGTCCGGGTAAAATGCGTGTATGTCTGTCTGATGCCAACGGGAAATGCCTGTTGGAGCAGACACAGATTTTGCAGCCCCAGGCGGAGCAGACGCTGCATCTAAGAGAAGAACTGGCAGAGAAAGTGACATCCTGGAGTCATGAGAATCCTTATCTGTATCAGCTGGAGATCACACTGACAGACAGTGAAGGTGAAGTGGCGGAAGTGGTGCCGTACAAAATAGGCTTCCGTGATTTTGCACTGGATCCGCAGGATAAAGTGATGAAACTGAACGGCGAGCGGCTGGTGATCTGTGGAGTGAACCGTCATGAGTGGAATGCAGCTTCCGGACGGTGTATTTCCCTGGAAGACATGAAATGGGACATCGAATGCTTCAAACGCAACAATATCAATGCGGTCAGAACCTGTCATTATCCGGACCGCATGGAATGGTACACATTGTGCGATGAAGCCGGTATTTACATGATGGCAGAGACGAATCTGGAAAGCCATGGATCCTGGCAGAAAATGGGAGCGGTGGAACCCTCCTGGAATGTACCCGGTTCCCTGCCGGAGTGGCGGGAGGTCGTGGTGGATCGTGCCAGAACCAACTTTGAATGCTTTAAGAACCATCCATCAATCCTGTTCTGGTCCTTGGGAAATGAATCCTATGCCGAGGATGATATTGCTGCGATGCAGCAGTTCTTCAAGGAAAAAGATGACATGCGTCTGGTGCATTATGAGGGAGTTTTCCATAACAGGGCATATGAGGATGTGATTTCCGACATGGAGAGCCGGATGTATGCATATCCGCAGGAGATTATAGATTATCTGGAAAACGATCCTAAAAAGCCATATCTGTTGTGCGAATATATGCATGATATGGGTAATTCCCTGGGTGGAATGAATTCCTATATGGATCTGCTGGATCGCTTTGAGATGTACCAGGGTGGATTTATCTGGGACTATATTGACCAGGCGCTGTGGGTAAAGGACGAAGTGACGGGACGCAGAGTACTGCGCTACGGAGGAGATTTTGATGACAGACCCAGTGATTATGAATTCTCGGGGAACGGAATCTTATTCGCAGACCGTAGTGAAAAACCGGCAATGCAGGAGGTGAGATATTATTATGGCACTCAGAATCGTAATCGGTGATGTGACGATAGGTATACATGGACAGGATTTTTCCTATATTTTCTCCGTGGGCTCCGGAGGCATGGAGTCTTTATATAAGGATGGCAAAGAGTGGCTGTATAGGTCTCCCCGACCGGCTTTCTGGCGCGCAGTCACGGATAATGACAGAGGGTGTGGATTCGCATTCCGCAGTGCGGTATGGTCTGCCGCAGATCGTTTTGTCCGCTGCAGCCGGGTAGAGGCCCGGATGGATGGGCAGGAGCTTGCCATCCCGCTGGCACCGGCGAATAATAAATACACCGGAAAAGAGACCTGTGATAGATTCGAGATCATCTATACGTATGAGACGCCGACGGTTCCGGCGACGGAGGTGACAGTGACTTATACGGTGGAAACGGACGGCAGAATCCATGTGCAGGCAGATTATTGTGGAAAACAGGGTATGCCGGAGCTGCCGGTATTCGGAATGAGGTTCCTGATGCCCACCGCAGCGGAGGGGTATACCTATGAAGGCCTGTCCGGAGAGACCTATCCGGATCGTATGGCAGGGGGAATCCCCGGTGTGTATGAAGTACAGGGCCTGCCGGTGACACCTTATATGGTGCCTCAGGATTGCGGGATGCATATGCAGACCAAATGGCTGGAGATTGTCAGGAAGACTTCCCTGGATAATACAGACTGTGGAGGAAGAAGCAGCCGTTTAAAAATAACCGCGGAGGAGGGAAAACACTTCGCATTTTCCTGTCTGCCTTATACGGCACAGGAACTGGAAAATGCCATGCATCATGAAGAACTCCCTCCTGCCCGCAGGACGGTGGTATCCATCCTGGGAGCAGTGAGGGGCGTGGGTGGTATCAACAGCTGGGGCGCTGATGTGGAAGATGCTTATCATATCAGCGGAGAACAGGATATCACTTACGGATTCTGGATCGAGTGAAATACTTCCCCGATCGGTCCCTGAATCAGGAGATCTGCGTGGCTGTCTCTGGGTGTTGCACTTTTGTTGATGACCACCAGCTTATCACCCTGAAAATAATCAATTAACCCGGCTGCGGGATAGACAGCCAGAGAAGTGCCGCCGATGATCAGGACATCTGCTTCGTGGATGTATCTGACGGCGGCATTTATTGTCTTTTCATCCAGTCCTTCCTCGTACAGGACCACATCCGGTTTAATGGTGCCGCCGCATTTCTCACAGTGCGGTATGCCAGTGCTGTTCAAGATAGCATCCAGACCGTAGAACTGATGACATTTTTCACAGTAATTGCGAAGTACCGAGCCGTGAAGCTCCAGGACAGTCTTACTTCCGGCAGCCTGATGCAGTCCATCGATATTCTGCGTGATCACGGCACGCACCTTTCCGGCGCATTCCAGCTCCGCCAGCTTTTTATGGGCAGCATTCGGCTGAGCCTTTGGGAAGAGCATTTTATTCCGGTAAAAACGGAAGAATTCCTCCGGATGGGAGCGGTAAAAGGTATGGCTTAAAATCGTCTCCGGCGGATAATCGTACTGCTGGTGATACAGGCCGTCCACACTGCGGAAGTCCGGGATCCCGCTCTCGGTGGAGACACCGGCGCCACCGAAAAATACGATATTATCATAAGTATCGATGATTTTTTGCAATTCTTTGATCTGCTCGTTATTATTTTCCATGAGTCTGCCTCCTACAAAATTCTACACATAAATTGTCATCCGTATTTGTATCATCAGGATCATAACTACATCATAGTTTTTCTGAGGGAACAAGTCAATCGACAGCGAAAAATAAAACTTTCGAAAAAATTAAGAAAACCCTAAAGTGTGTGGTCTTGAGCCTGCAGCAGGAGATATGCTACAATAGACAGCAAGGAAAGAATGGAGGCAGTATGAAAAGGAACCGCTTGATTCCAAAGGAAAAAAGTAAAAAAGTGATTTATCTGACGCCCAGAGGAAAAGGTGTCGGGCAGAAACATTACGGAGCAGGACTGCTGTATCTTCTTGCGGTGTTGTGCCTGCTATACTGTGTGGGAATCGGTCTCTTTGTCTCTTTTGGCAGTTATTTTTTCCTGATCTGGGGCGTGATCGGTGTCTTCCTCGCCGCATGGGCCTGGGTACTGACCCACAGAAGCGTACATGACAGGATTCCCGGATGGCTGCGCATCACATTCCGGAGTCTGGTAACAGCGGGAGTGGTGATGCTTCTTATTATAGAAGGAATGATCTTCAGCCAGTTTGGCGCTACAGCGGAGAGCGGAGCAGATTATGTGATCGTGCTGGGGGCACAGTGGAAGACTTCCGGCCCCAGCTATGTGCTGCAGAAACGCCTGGATAAGGCGATAGAATACCTGAATGCGAACCCGGAGACGCAGGTCATCGTATCCGGGGGACAGGGATATAATGAACCTATCAGCGAGGCGGCAGGAATGAAAGGGTATCTTACGGATGCGGGAATCGATCCGGAACGGATCCTGATGGAGGATGCTTCCACAAATACCACACAGAATCTGATCTACAGTGGGGAGTTACTGAATAAATCTGAGGACAGCGTTGTCATTGTCACCAACAATTTTCACATGTTCCGGGCACTGGCCATTGCAAGAAAGCAGGGCTATGTTCATGCAGAGGGACTTTCGGCAGGCACCTATCCGGCAACCGTACCGAATAATCTGCTCAGAGAGGCCTTTGGTGTGGTGAAGGATTTTATGGCGAACAACTTATAGTAACAAGGTATAGGTGCCGGCTGCGAAGTGCGGTACAGGGGTGGGCATACAGACAAGAGAGACGAGGAAGAATGTTATGGATATTAATGTAGGAGATGTATTAAAACTTAAAAAACAGCATCCTTGCGGCAGCAGAGAATGGGAAGTACTCCGGGTGGGAGCGGATTTCCGGCTGAAATGTCTGGGATGTGGGCATCAGATTATGATCGCACGGAAATTATTAGAAAAAAATGTGAAGGAAATCATTGAAAAAGCTTGAAAAGTGCACGGGGATATGGTAATATGTTTCTTCGTGAGACACTTTATTCCTTGCTCATATGTCAAATATGGGCCAGAGACCAAAAGGAGGTAACTAACATGAACAAGTACGAATTAGCCGTTGTTGTTAGCGCTAAGATCGAGGATGATGAGAGAGCAGCCGTTGTTGACAAGTGCAAGGCACTGGTTGAGAGATTCGGCGGCAACATCACAGAAGTGGACGAGTGGGGCAAGAAGAAGCTTGCTTACGAAGTTCAGAAGATGAAAGAAGCTTTCTACTACTTCATCAGATTCGAAGCTGAGAGCACTGCTCCTGCAGAGATCGAGAGCCGTGTTCGTATCATGGACAACGTGATCAGATACTTATGCGTTAGACAGGACGAGGCATAAACAGAAAGCGAGAAGCGAAATATGAATAAAGTAATTCTTATGGGACGTTTAACAAGGGATCCTGAGGTGAGATATTCTCAGGGAGCTACCGCAACAGCGATCGCTCGTTTTTCCATAGCAGTAGATAGAAGATTTAAGCGTGACGGTGAGCCGGATGCTGATTTTATTAACTGTGTAGCGTTTGGCAGAACCGGTGAGTTTATCGAGAGATACGGCCACAAGGGAACAAAGTTCGTTGTGGAAGGACGTATCCAGACCGGAAGCTATACCAATAAGGATGGACAGCGTGTGTACACTACCGATGTAGTGGTTGAGAACGTAGAGTTTGCAGAGAGCAAGAACGCATCTGCCGGCAATAATGACGGTGGATACCAGAACGCTGGCTTTAGTGGTGGTAATAATGCCCCTGCTCCTTCCGGAGCCGGTGATGGCTTTATGAACATCCCTGACGGCATCGATGAAGAATTACCCTTTAACTAAGTTTCAGTGACAAGCGGAGCTGACACCCGCCTCTGCCCTGACAGATTCCGATAGGAGGTAATAATAATGGCTTTTAACAAGACTGAGAAGACCGATTCTCCGATGAGAAAAAAAGGCGGTATGCGCAGAAGAAAGAAAGTTTGCGTATTCTGCGGTAAAGATAATGTAATCGATTACAAGGATACTGCTAAGCTGAAGAAGTACGTATCTGAGAGAGGAAAGATCCTTCCTCGTCGTATTACCGGTACCTGCGCAAAGCATCAGAGAGCATTGACCGTTGCTATCAAGAGAGCACGTCACGTTGCACTTATGCCTTACGTAGCTGAATAATTTCAGAACAGTAGAGAGAGACCAGCCCGTTGTGGCTGGTCTTTTTGTGTATACAAATCGAGTAGGAGACAGCCTACTTGATTATTCGATGAGCAAAGTACAGGGTAACAGTTGCGTTTGACGGAGATCGGCTGCTCCATTATAATAAAGGAGAAAATTATTGAAAAAAAGGTAGCGTAAAAGCATGAGTACAGATAAGCATAAATTAATACCGATCACTGATTTACATACATCAGAACTGGAGATCTACAATGAACGTAGGGAGGTACAGCTTTATCACTATTATGAGCCGGCCCTGGGGCTGTTTATTGCAGAGAGTCCCAATGTGATCCTGCGGGCACTGACAGCGGGATATGAACCGCTGTCATTTCTGATGGAGCAGAGGGAGGCAGATTCGGAGAAGGGCAGGGAAGTCTTGGGGCGGATCGCAGAGGCATATGGAAAAATCCCTGTCTATGTCGCTTCCAATGAGGTGCTGTCACAGATCTCAGGCTTCAAGCTGGCGAGAGGCATGCTCTGTGCCATGCGCAGAAGAGCATTGCCGAAGATGGAGGAATTGTGCAAGGATGCCAGACGGATCGCTATTCTGGAAAATGTGGTAAACCCCACTAATGTAGGCGCAATCTTTCGCTCTGCAGCGGCATTGGGGATCGATGCGGTACTCTTGACAGGAGACTGCAGTGATCCGCTGTACCGCCGCTCTGCGAGAGTCAGCATGGGGACTGTATTTCAGGTGCCATGGACGATCCTGAAAGCAGAGGACTGGCCGGAGCGAACCATGGGACAGCTGCAAAATATGGGATATCATACGGTGGCCATGGCACTGAAAGAAGACAGCTTGCGGCCGGATGATGAGAAACTGCATCAGGCACCGAAGCTTGCAATTATTCTTGGAACGGAAGGGGAAGGACTGGCGGCGGAGACGATTGCAGACTGCGATGATACGGTGTGCATTCCTATGGCCCATGGCGTGGATTCCCTGAATGTAGCGGCTGCAAGCGCTGTGGCTTTCTGGGAACTGTGTAAGTAAAAGAACAGCTCTCCATCTGGGAAAGCTGACAAAAAGCACAAATTTCACAGAGGAATATTGTCTATTCGTCAAAATAATATGGTGGCGGAGCGCATTATTATTTGTTATAATAGAAGTTGTCGAACGCAAACTTTGAGAGGTGTTCTTTCATGAAAAAACGAATCAGACTGAAAGGCAGGATCCGTACATATATCCAGTTTACGCTGTATCTGGGTCTGTTATTACTGGCCATTGACGCTGCGGTATTTATGCTGGATTTCCGCGCCGGACTGCTTACCTTCGGATTTACGATTTTCTATTTTGCAATTACATTGACACTGTATTTCTACAACAAGCCGATCATCATGAACGAGCTGATCAGCTTTGCTACGGAATATGGCCAGATCCAGCGGAAACTGCTGCGGGATCTGGAGGTGCCTTATGCGCTTTTGGACGATTTCGGTAAAGTGATCTGGACCAACATTGCTTTTGAAAATGTGGTACATCAGCCCAAGGGTTACAATAAATCTATTACCTCCCTGTTTCCTACCATTACCAGGGACCGGCTGCCGGATGATTCCGGGGTGGATGAGGCGCAGTACGAACTGGAATATGAAGGCGGCGAATATGTGGCAAAATTCCGCAAAATTTCACTGAAAGAAATGGCGGAACACAGTGACATGATCGAAGCGGAAGGATACAACGGTTATCTGATCGCAGTGTATCTTTTTGATGAGACGGCCCTTCATATTGCACTGCAGGAAGTGGATGATCAGAGCCTGAGTGTAGGAATGATCTATCTGGACAACTACGAGGAAGCCCTGGAAAGTGTAGAAGAAGTCCGCAGATCCCTGCTTATTGCATTGATTGACCGTAAGGTGAATAAATATATTGCTTCCTTAGATGGTATCAGCAAAAAACTGGAGAAGGACAAATATCTGGTGATCATGCGGAAAAAAGCTGTGGCGCAGCTTCAGGAGAACCGATTTGATCTGCTGGAAGAGGTCAAGACCGTAAACATCGGCAACGAGATGGCAGTGACCATTAGTATCGGTATCGGACTGGATGGCCTGACTTATGCGCAGAACTATGAATTCGCCCGTACCGCCATTGATCTGGCGCTGGGACGCGGCGGCGACCAGGCGGTCATCAAGACTCCGGAGAGCATTACCTATTACGGCGGCAAGAGCCAGCAGATAGAGAAGAATACCCGTGTCAAGGCTAGAGTAAAAGCCCATGCGCTGAGGGAGATCATTACCGGTAAAGATCGGGTCATTGTCATGGGACACCGGATGCCGGATGTGGACAGCTTCGGTTCTGCGGTGGGTATTTACCGGATCGCCCAGACACTGGGCAGAAAAGCCCACATTGTGCTGAACGAGGCTACGACCTCCGTACAGCCGTTAGTAGAGCTGTTTAAGAACAATCCGGAATATGATGAGGATATGATCATTACCAGTCAGCAGGCCATCGATCTGGCCGGCAGCAATACGGTTCTGGTGGTGGTGGATGTCAACAAACCGTCCATCACAGAGTGCCCGGATCTGCTTCGGTTCTGCAAATCCGTAGTAGTACTGGATCACCACAGACAAGGCACAGAGACCATTGAGAATGCGACATTGTCTTATGTAGAACCCTATGCATCTTCCGCCTGTGAGATGGTATCCGAGATCTTACAGTACACTTACGACAATATCAAGATCCGTACAGAAGAGGCGGATTGCATGTATTCCGGTATCATGATCGATACCAATAACTTCATGACCAAGACCGGTGTCCGTACCTTTGAGGCTGCAGCATTCCTACGCAGAAACGGTGCGGATGTGACTCGTGTCAGAAAGCTGTTCCGTGAGGATGCCGCAGAATACAAGGCCAAAGCGGATGCTGTCAGCCAGGCAGAGATCTACAAGCAGTTCTTTGCGATTTCCCTGTGTACGGCAGAGGATCTGCCCAGCCCCACTATCATCGGGGCCCAGGCAGCCAACGAGCTGCTGAATATCAAAGGCATCAAGGCGAGCTTCGTGCTCACGGATTATCAGGGAAAGATCTATGTCAGTGCCAGATCCATTGATGAAGTCAATGTACAGATCATCATGGAGCGTATGGGCGGTGGCGGTCACATGAATACCGCAGCCTGCCAGATGGAAGGTGTAGGTCTGGTAGAGGCTATTGGCGTATTGAAGCACACCATTGACGACATGTTGGAATCCGGTGAGATTTAAGGGATTCCGTTTGAAAAGTTTTACCATATGAAACAGAAGATTCAGGAAAGGCAGGTTGATCCTATGAAAATTATTTTACTTCAGGATGAAAAAAAGCTGGGAAAAAAGGGAGACATTATCGAGGCCAGCGAAGGATATGCAAGAAACTATATTTTACCCAAGAAGATTGGTGTGGAGGCAAGCGCCAAAAACATGAATGATTTAAAACTTCATAAAGCGAACGAAGAAAAGGTTGCCCAGGAAAATCTGGATGCGGCTAAAGCATTGGCTGCAGAACTGGAGACCAAGCAGGTCGTAGTAAAGATTAAGGCCGGCGAAGGCGGAAAGACGTTTGGTTCTGTCTCCTCCAAAGAAATCGCCGCAGCCTGCAAGGAACAGCACAATATTGAGATTGACAAAAAGAAGATTCAGCTGCCGGAGGCATTGAAGAACTTCGGATCTTACGAAGTAACCGTAAAATTACATCCTCAGGTAGCTGCAAAGCTGACGGTGAAAGTTACGGAGGCATAGATAAACACATGCCGGCAATGGATGAAAATGTAATTAAAAGAATAATGCCGCATAGTCTGGAAGCCGAGCAGTCAGTGATTGGATCTATGTTTATTGATGCGGAGGCCATAGCAGCGGCAACAGAACAGATATCCGGCGATGATTTTTATAACAGGCAGTATGGCATTGTGTTTGATACCATTGTGGAACTGAACAATGAGGGAAAGCCGATCGACTTCGTAACATTGCAGGATCGCCTGAGAACTAAAGAGGATGTTCCGCCGGAGGTCAGCGGTCTGGATTTCCTGACGAACCTGATCGCAGCGGTCCCTACCTCTGCAAATATTAAATACTATGCGGGAATTGTAGCAGAGAAAGCAACCCTCAGACGCCTGATCCGTACGAATGAAGAGATTGCCAATATCTGCTATAGCGGCAAAGAAAATCTGGATGCGATTCTGGAAAGTACGGAAAGCAAGATCAATGAAGTGGTACAGAAGAAAAATGTAAAAGAATTTGTACCGATTCGTAAGGTCGTTATGAATGCTATGGACAAGATAGAGAAGGCTTCCAAGCTTCATGGAACTGTTACAGGTATTGCCACCGGATTCATTGATCTGGACTATCGTACCGCAGGAATGCAGCCTTCTGACCTGGTGTTGATCGCAGCCCGTCCTTCCATGGGTAAGACAGCATTTGTATTGAATATCGCACAGCATGTAGCTTTTAAGCAGAATCTGCCGGTAGCCATATTCAGTCTGGAAATGAGTAAGGAGCAGCTGATCAATCGTATGTTTTCCCTGGAGTCCAGTGTAGATGCCCAAAAGCTACGTACCGGTCAGCTGAATGACCAGGAGTGGGAACGGCTGATTGAAAGTGCCGGTGTCATCGGCAAATCCAAGCTGATGATCGATGACACCCCCGGTATCAGTATTGCAGAGCTTCGCTCCAAGTGCAGAAGAATGAAACAGGAAAATGGTCTGTCCATGATCATCATCGACTACTTACAGCTGATGTCGGGAAGCGGCGGTAGAAGCAGTGATTCCAGACAGCAGGAGATCTCAGATATTTCCAGATCCCTGAAGGCGGTGGCCAGAGAGTTGTCTGTGCCGGTATTGGCACTGTCCCAGCTGAGCCGGGCTGTAGAGCAGAGACCGGATCACAGACCCATGCTGTCTGACCTGCGTGAGTCCGGAGCTATTGAGCAGGATGCCGATGTGGTAATGTTCATCTACCGTGATGATTATTACAATCATGATTCACCGGATAAAGGTATTTCAGAGATCATCATAGCCAAGCAGAGAAACGGTCCCATCGGAACCGTACAATTGGCATGGCTGCCGCCGTATACCAAGTTCGCCAATCTGGAGAACGACAGAAAGAAAGATTTTTAATCATATTACAAATACAGAATACAAAATACAAAAGAGAACAAGTAGGGGATGTTTCCCCGGTACCTGTTCTCTTTTGTATTTTCACTTTATAGAAATGGAAGAGAAAGGAAGAAGCTATGGGAGAATATTTATTGATTTCGGATGCAGCAAAACAGGTAAAGGTAGAAAGCCATGTGCTCCGCTATTGGGAAGAGGAATTACATCTTCCAATTAAAAGAAACGAACTGGGGCATCGTTATTACACGAAGGAAGATGTGGAACGTTTTAAAGAGATCAAGAGCATGAAGGAAAGGGGACTGCAATTGAAGGCAATTAAAATGATACTGAGAGACGGCAAATTAGATGTTTTACCATCCCAGGAGAAGGAAAGCAGCAGGGAAACGGAAAAGAAAACTGTTGAGGCTGCAGCCGGACCTCATATGGCAATAGAAATTGTGGACAAGACGCCCGGAGAAACCTCGAAAGAAGGGATATGTGCTGTGAATGGCAAGGAAATACAGGACAGCAGAGAGGAAAAAGCGAAACGGCTGCAGTGGATATTGCAACAGCTCATCCGGGAGGCGGTGCGTGAGAACAATCAGGAATTGTGCAGAGAATTAAAGGAAAGCATGGTCAAGGAGCTGGATTATCAGTTCCGCAGCAGAGAGGAACGGGAAGAGGAGCGGGATCGCAGACTGGAACAGCGCAGCGAGGAGTATTATCAGAAAATGGACGAGCTGTTGCGGAAAAAGACCAGAGGACAATTACGGAAACAGCAGAAGGAAGAACAGAAGTCGAAAGAGGAAAAAGAACTTTCGAGGAAAGAAAATGCCGGTAAGGAAATAAAGGCAGAAAAAAAGAAAAGGCATTTCATTTTCTGAAATGCCTTTCCAAAGTTGCATTCTGAATCAGGAATTAATCCTCTGCGATAGCACCAACGGGGCACTGACCTGCGCAGGAACCGCAGCTGATGCACTTATCTGCATCGATTTCAAACTTTCCGTCACCCATGCTGATAGCGCCAACGGGGCACTGTGCCTCACAAGCTCCACATGCTACACAAGCATCACCAATAACAAATGCCATAATCTTTTCCTCCTATTTTGCGTGTATCAAAGCATATTGTTTGATACAAATTTATCAATGTAACTATTTGTATTGTAATATAAATGGGCCTTGAATACAAGCCTTATTTAGTATTTTTTATCAATAGTTATAGTTTATTTATATTTATTGAACTCCAGGATCTTCTTTGCATTCTGGATCCTCTCTTCGGTGGGAGGCTCCACACCTTCCAGTTTATAGGGAATTCCCAGCTCTTTCCATTTGTATTCCCCTAATGTGTGATAGGGAAGGACTTCTACCTTCATAACGGTATCAAGAGTGTCAATAAATTCTCTTGTTTTCTTCAGATATTCGTCATTGTCAGTAATTCCGGGTACCAGCACATGACGGATCCACATGGGAATACCCTGCTCGGAAAGATATCTTGCGCAGTCCAGAATATTCTTGTTGGTATGCCCGGTGAGTTTCTTGTGCTCTTCATCATCAATATGCTTGATGTCCAACATGACAAGATCGGTATATTTCAATAATTCGTTGAATTTGGAGAAGAAGGGCTCTTCTCTGGTAAAAGGCTGTCCGGAAGTATCAAGGTTGGTGTTGATGCCTCTCTCGTGAGCCTTACGGAAGAGATCGATCAGAAAATCTATCTGTAATAAAGCTTCGCCGCCACTGACGGTGATGCCGCCTTCTTTGCCCCAGTAGCTGCGGAAACGCTCTGCTTTATCCAGAAGCTCGTCTGCTGTCATCAGATTGTCAGTGTCGGGATTCCAGGTATCTACATTGTGGCAATATTGACAACGCATATTGCAGCCCTTGAGGAAGATAAGATAGCGGATTCCGGGTCCGTCTACTGCGCCGAAGGATTCTAATGAGTGAATTCTGCCTTTGATCATTGTAATAATCTCCATTCTCTGCCATGCAGGCAGCTGAGGGGTGAGTGTAGTTAACACTATTCAGAACTCCATTCGCAAAATCGTTCCTTCGGAACTTTCCTTTTGCTCATGGAGTTCTGAATAGTATACCCAAAAAGAGACCGGACATTACTGCCCGGCCCCATATACATCCTATTATCTCAAAACCTGTAAGAATTACAGACTCTTATGGCAGGTTCTTGCGATAACATCATCCTGCTGCTCCTTGGTCAGGCTGATGAACTTAACAGCATAACCGGATACACGGATGGTGAAGTTAGCGTACTCAGGCTTCTCAGGATGAGCCTGTGCATCTAACAGCTTCTCGGTACCAAATACGTTAACGTTGAGGTGATGAGCACCACGATCGAAGTAACCATCCATTACACGTACCAGAGTAGCTTTCTGCTCGTCAAGGTCGTGACCAAGAGCGGAAGGAGCCATGGTCTGGGTATTAGATATACCATCCAGGGCATACTCATAAGGCAGCTTAGCTACAGAGTTCAGGGATGCAAGCAGACCGCTCTTCTCAGCACCGTAGGAAGGTGATGCACCGGGAGCGAAAGGCTTGTAAGCTTCTCTACCATCAGGCAGAGCACCGGTAGCCTTACCGTATACAACGTTAGAAGTAATAGTCAATACGGAAGTGGTAGGCTCAGAATTTCTGTAGGTGTGATTCTTCTTGATCTTCTCCATGAAGGTCTTCAGAAGCCATACAGCGAATTCATCAGCTCTGGGATCGTCGTTACCGTACTTAGGGAAGTCGCCTTCAATCTTGAAGTCTACAGCACAACCCTGGTCATCACGGATAACCTTAACCTTAGCATACTTGATAGCGGACAGGGAGTCAGCTACGTGGGACAGACCTGCAATACCGGTTGCGAAGGTTCTTCTTACATCGGTATCGATCAGAGCCATCTCAGCTGCTTCGTAGTAGTATTTATCATGCATGTAGTGGATCAGGTTCAGGATGTTAACATACAGAGATGCACACCAGTCAAGCATGATGTCGTATTTATGCATAACTTCATCGAAATCAAGGTACTCGGAAGTGATAGGAGCGATTTCAGGACCACACTGCATATGTTTGCCGTTCTTGTCCAGATGCTTCTCATCCTTACCACCGTTGATAGCGTACAGTAAGCACTTAGCCAGGTTAGCACGAGCACCGAAGAACTGGATCTCCTTACCGGTCTGAGTAGCGGATACACAGCAGCAGATGCTGTAGTCATCACCCCAGATAGGCTTCATAACGTCATCGTTCTCGTACTGGATGGAAGAAGTATTCACAGAAATCTTAGCTGCGTATTTCTTAAAGTTATCAGGCAGAGCGCTGGAGTACAGAACAGTCAGGTTCGGCTCGGGGCTGGGTCCCATGTTCTCCAGAGTATGCAGGAAACGATAGTCGTTCTTGGTAACCATATGACGACCGTCCATGCCGATACCACCAACTTCCAGAGTAGCCCATACGGGGTCACCGGAGAACAGCTGGTTGTAAGAAGGAATACGAGCGAACTTAACCATACGGAACTTCATGGTCATATGGTCGATCAGCTCCTGAGCTTCCTTCTCGGTCAGGGTGCCTTCCTTTAAGTCTCTTTCAATATAGATATCCAGGAAAGTGGAGATACGTCCTACGGACATAGCTGCACCGTTCTGGGTCTTGATAGCTGCCAGGTAACCGAAGTATAACCACTGGATAGCTTCCTTAGCGGTGGTAGCGGGACCGGAAATATCGTAACCGTAGATCTTAGCCATTTCCTTCATTCCCTGCAGAGCCTTGATCTGATCAGCAATCTCTTCTCTCAGACGAATGATATCCTCGGTCATAACGCCGGTACCACAGTTCTTCTTATCTTCCTTCTTCTTCTCGATCAGGAAATCGATACCGTACAGAGCAACTCTTCTGTAGTCGCCTACGATACGTCCACGACCATAGGTATCGGGAAGACCGGTAACGATATGGGTATGACGTGCAACCTTCATCTCATCGGTATAAGCATCAAATACTGCCTGGTTGTGAGTCTTGTGATACTCGTTGAAGATCTTGTCATATTTAGCATTTACTTCGTAGCCATAGGTGCTTGCAGCCTGCTGAGCCATCTTGATACCACCATAAGGCATGAATGCTCTCTTTAAGGGCTTGTCTGTCTGCAGACCAACGATCTGCTCCAGATCCTTCATAGATTCATCGATATAGCCAGGGCCATAAGCGGTCAGACTGGATACGATCTCTGTTTCGCATTCCAGAACGCCGTCATGCTCACGCTCTTCCTTCTGTAACTCCTGAAGTCTGCCCCAAAGCTTATCAGTAGCTTCTGTAGGTCCTTCCAGGAAGCTCTCATCTCCATCATACGGAGTGTAGTTGGTCTGGATGAAGTTACGTACATTGACGTCTACATCCCAGTGGCCGTCTTTTTTAAAGCCTCTCCATGCTTCTGCCATGAAAATTTACCTCCTTCTGGTAAAAACAATTAATATTATCAACTGAGAGTGCCAGTTGCGCTGGCATCCCAAGCTGTTTCTTTACGATAAAAGTGTACTACTTGACAAGGGTAAGTGTCAACCTTTTTAGGAATTGTTCCGAGTTTTGTACATCAGCTCTGCTGCGCACCGCAATGAAATAAAAAATGAGCTGCAAAGCGGCGCCATTTGCGAGGCAAATGCTTTTATGAATGTGGTGTGCGGCAGAGCTGATCCCCGGGGAAGAACAAATGCTGATGTACAAGAATATTCTTGTAAATTGTGGGGGAAAGTATTATACTAAAAAGGCCTTATACGGCAGAAAGGAGACCGATATGACCGGAGTAACAAAAGACATGACCATTGGTGAGATCTTACGTGCCAATCCTGAAGTAGCTCCCGTACTCCTCGATGCAGGAATGCATTGCCTGGGATGCCCTGCTTCACAGGGAGAGACCCTGGAAGAGGCAGCTATGGTACATGGCATTGATGTAGATGAGCTTATGAAAGTGATCGAGGAACTGTAAGCAGATCCGACAGGTGATCACTTTATAAAATAAGAGAGCCCCTTACCGGAAGCTCTCTTATTTTTTTTATAAAAATTTTTAATTTTAATATTTTCACACAATTGCCAGACTCTGTAATGCATGATCTGCAATCAGAGTAGTGCAGTGCTCGTCAAGGAAAGTCCGGCTTGCGGCCGTAGAACGTTTCGGAATACCATACTCTGAAATGATGTTGCAGACACGATCGAAAACATCACGGATTTCCGTTCCCTGCGTCAGGACAAGATAATATCCGCTGCCCCCCTCTTCATGATATAAAGTGCTGAGTCCGCAGTAATGATTCCCTACGACAGCAGCTGCATTTATCACTTGGTTCAGGGAATCCATTCGGAACAGGCGGGAACGAACGGTATCGGTCTCCTCGGGAGCGGGTAAGGAAGGCGATTCTTCCGCATTGTCCTCGTCCTGAATACGGCGGAAAAGATCAAGAACTTCATCTGCGGAGCCGATTCCTTCATCATCCATTTCTTCGGTAACCGAAGGAGCAAAACGGGAAAAACGGGTGTCAAGCTCATCGGGATCTTCGACCTTGGTAATGATCAGTACAATACAGTCTGCATTCAGAGGAATAGCCTCGATCATCAGGGGAATATCTTCTGCTTCGAATCCGAATTCAAAGTTGGCCTGCTGCATCATGTCCCGGAACAGAGATTTTGCCTTCTCCGTACCGTAGGCAAGTTCACTTATTTTTAATTCACGGCTGGCAAGATCCTCACGGGTCAGCGTACAGCGAATCTGATTTTCATTTACTTTTTCTATTTTCATGCGACAACACTTCCTTTCTGCTTTCGCACTGGTATGGTATATAGCTTATACTTTCTCAATATTTTAGTCAATAGAAGCAATTCACAGTTTAAAAAAAATTAATAAAACATCTTGCAAAATAAGAGACCGCAGTGTATAATCCAATCCATAGATGCCTCTGATACTCCGGTGCGGAGAGGAGGCAGACAGTTCTTATATTTTCTTGTTGATTTACCAGGGAACGATTCGTTCCATTTCATCCCATTTTTATATTTATGATGCAGACAGCTATTGGTGTATTTGGGTGTTACAGTTACAGCCATCTGTAAAATATAGTATGGAGATGTCTTACAGGCATATACGTGCCCGGTCATAATATTTCAACAGATATTTTCACGATCATAATTCCAATTTTCATTTATTTATTTTTAAGAGCACTGTCAGAGGCATCTATTCTATGAACGTACCTATATCCGGGAAGCAGCATTATTTGAGTGTGTCACGAATACTTTTGGTCTGAAAATGCTGCAGACAGGAGGTGCCGGTGGAAAAAAAGAAAGATTTAAAGTCCCGTAAAAAAGAAGAAGTTTTCAGAAAAAATGTGGAAAACTATTTCCGGAGGCTTCAAAAGAAAGGGGCGGAGTTGTATGTAGACGGGGAAAAGGTCTCACCGTCAACGGCGGCAGAATATGCCGTCAGAGAAGAAAGCCCATATATGGCAGACTATATAGTGGGAGAGCAGGGCAAAATCAGTCAGATCCGGCTGGATAAAGTGGATCTGCAATAATGGGTGTCAGCCTGCGTCTGCCGGAAAAGAAAAAGGGAGCACTGTGGGAATGCAAAACGGGATTGCCTCTCTGGCTGTGTCCTGCAGTGCGAATCCGAACTTGTATTGTTCCTTGTATTATAGGTAGAAATTGTGATAGAATAAGTCTGTTCATTTCGAAGAGAACAGAATGGAGAAAAGGCAAGAAGTATGCAGGCAGATGTCTGCGGATGGGAGCACATATGAAGAAAAAAGTATTACCGGTGATCGTGGCAATTTTGCTGATTCTTATTATCAGCGGTGGCGCACTGGGCAAAGTGCTGTTGGATAAGTATTCCTATAGCAAGGAAGAAGCAGACTGGAACGAATTTTATCAGGTGTCGGAAAATGACAAAAGCGCCATTATCCTGCAGGATGAAATGGTAGAAGAGCAGGCACTTATCAAAGATGGTGCATGTTATTTTGATCTGGCAACTGTCCATAAATATATGAATGAAGTGTTTTATGCGGATATGACAGAAAATCTGTTGTTGTATGCGACGCCGACAGAGGTGATCCGGACCGGCTTCGACGGGAGCAGCTATACAACCACCGCAGGTGAGCAGAATACCGGTTATGTAACCTGCTTTGCGGAAGGAGATACTGTATATGTAGCGGCGGATTATGTAAAGCTGTTTACGAATTATTCTTATGAATGTTTTGACAGACATGTACAGGTCTATACGGAATGGGGCACCAGACAGGTGGCGCAGTTGAAAAAGGATACAGCAGTCCGATTAAGAGGCGGCGTGAAGAGCCCGATCCTCACACAGGCAGCGAAAGGCGATACGCTTGAAATTCTGGAACAGATGGAGACCTGGAGCAAGGTAAAGACCGCAGATTCTGTGATCGGATATGTGGAGAATAAGCGTCTGGGAGATCTTACGGAAGAGACAGAGATGCCGGTAACCGATTACCAGGAGCCGGAATATACCTCTCTCACCAGTGACAGCAAGATCTGCCTCGGATGGCATTCCATCGGCGGTGTGGGCGGCAATGATACGCTGTATTCTATGGTATCCGGTACGAAGGGCATGAATGTCATCGCACCCACCTGGTTCAGCCTGACGGATGAGAGCGGATCCATGCGCAGTTTTGGAACTACAGATTACGTGAACACAGCCCACAATATGGGCTTACAGGTATGGGGCGTGGTGGACAACTTTAATTACGCCAATGAGACCGGCAATGCTGTCAGCACACTCAATATGTTGTCCTCCACCACAAACAGACAGAATTTTGTACAAAATGTGGTAAATGCGGCAGTCAGCCTGGGGCTGGACGGCATTAATGTGGATTTTGAGCAGCTCAATAGTGACTGCGGACCGCACTATGTGGAATTTATACGAGAGCTTTCCATTCAGTGCCGTAACAACGGGCTGGTATTGTCCATTGCCAATTATGTACCGTTTAATTTTAATGACTATTACCGTCTGGACATTCAGGGAGAGGTGGCTGATTATGTCATCATCATGGGATATGATGAGCACTGGCATGGAAGCAAAGATCCCGGAAGTGTGGCAAGCATCAGCTATGTGTCCGGAGGACTGGACAGAACCTTGCAGGAAGTTCCTGCCAACAAGGTAGTCAATGCACTTCCGTTCTATACGATCCTGTGGAAAACAGAGGGAACAGATGTGACGGACGAATACGTTACCATGAACAATGAGGCGGACTTCATGAGCAGAGCAGGAGTGACGGCGGAATGGGATGAAGAGACTTGTCAGAACTACGCAGAATGGACATCCGGCAGTGCCACCTATCAGATCTGGCTGGAGGATGCAGAATCCATCGCTGTAAAACTGAACATGATGACCACGAAAAATATCGGCGGTGTGGCCGTGTGGAGACTGGGATACGGCACCCAGGCGGCATGGGAACTCATTAATGCATACCTGCAGTAAATTGAAAGTTAGTTGAATACCACCCGGATGACTTTGTTGTCT
>ULXU01073960.1_pt1 | contig 19732 bp, 16 predicted proteins | sample 1961521 | NCBI WGS metagenome assembly ULXU01 (sample SAMEA4835845, study PRJEB28245) | human gut metagenome | biome: gut microbiome; material: fecal sample | place: Denmark | collected 2008
GCTCGTCCAATAACAGGATCTCCGCCGGAGACAACAGTACCGATACCAGTGCCAGACGCTTACGCTGCCCACCGGACAGCTGCCCGCAGGGCTGATCAAATTCCGTAACACCCAGCTTCGTCAGCATGCTTTTGGCATCCGCCTCGATGGTTCCGGCGTTTTCCTCCATGCGGTTGCCCCGAAGCACCGCTTCCAGTACGGTCTCTTCCGGTGCAAACTCCGGATTCTGGGGCAGATAACGCACCAGACAGTGATTTGCCTTGATCACAGTGCCGTCATCAGCCTCTTCCAGTCCGGCGATGATCTTAAGTAAGGTAGACTTTCCGGTGCCGTTAATGCCGATGATACCTGCCTTTTCCCCTTCCTGCAGGAAGAAGGAGGCTCCGTCGAAAATCTTGCGGATGCCATAGCTTTTGGTGATATTATCAACAGTCAATATATTCATCTGTACTACCTCATATTTTCTAAATTATTTTTCAGAGTTAATGATCCGGATAGCTTATCCGTATTTTTTCTCAAAGAATCGCATCTTTTTTTCGTGCGATGAGTCACAAATGTAGTATACTATAAATAATCTATTTTAGGAAAGAAGGTTTTCGCATGAACTTAAAAGATGCTGCTGCGAATCTGAATCAGGCACACCCGGAAGACACCCTGCATCCCCTCTATACTCCCTGGGGAGAATCGCTGGTGCGATCCGGTTCCTATGACGATATCCTGTCGGAATATCCTCGTCCGCAGATGAAACGATCGGATTATCATATATTGAATGGTCTCTGGGAATATGCCTTTGTGCCTGCGGACGACAGCAGTTCTTCAGAGGATCCTGCATCTTTTACCCCTCAGGGTAGTATCCGGGTTCCTTTTTCTCCGGAAGCCCTGCTTTCCGGAGTTCACAGACGGCTGGAGCCCACGGAGTACCTGTGGTACCACCGGGAACTTTCTTTTTCCACGGAAGAACTTTCCCAAAAAGGGGAAAATATGCACTGCATTCTGCATTTTGACGCAGTAGATCAGGAGGCAACCGTCTTCCTCGGCACAAAAAAGCTTGGCACTCACAGCGGCGGCTACCTTCCTTTTTCCTTAGACATCACAGAATATGTAAACGCTGATCCGGTATCTCTCTATGTAAAAGTCCGGGATCTGACCGACACCGGCTACGCCACCAGAGGAAAACAGACCCTGAACCGCGGCGGCATGTTCTACACCGCTCAGAGCGGCATCTGGCAGAGTGTCTGGTATGAATGGGTTCCGGAAAATTATGTGATCAATTATAAGATCACTCCTCAGTATGACAGGGCTTCCGTAACCCTCATCCTGTGTTCTCCCAAGCCGTTCAACCATCTGGATTTCCGGGTAAGTGCACCCTCCTGCGATGGAACTCTTGCGCCGGAAAATACCGCTTCCCCCATGCAAATGCGTATGCGAAAGCTTTCCGAGCAAAAGGATTCCCTGGGTCTCACACATACCACGGTAATTCTCTCTTTTCCCGCCAGCGTCACCTATTCCGCTACGGATCCCGCAGTTCTGCCGGATCCGGTGAATTTTAAACCTTGGACTCCGGAACATCCCTGGCTGTATCCTTTTACCCTGACGGCCGGTGATGATGCTGTGGAAGGTTATTTTGCCATGCGCTGCTACTCCATAGAGCGAGATTCTAAGGGTATCCCCCGCTTCTGCCTGAATCATAGGCCTTATTTTCTCCATGGGATCCTGGATCAGGGCTACTGGTCCGACGGGCTGATGACCGCTCCCTGCGATGAGGCTTTTATCTACGATATTAACCTTGCAAAAGGTCTGGGATTCAACATGCTCCGGAAACATATCAAGATCGAGTCTCTGCGCTGGTATTACCACTGCGATCGTCTGGGAATGATCGTATGGCAGGATATGGTCAGCGGCGGCTCTACCTATCATATGCCCTGGGTATGCTATATGCCAACACTGTTCCCCCACATGTCCGCCCACACTAAGGATAATCATTATGAGCTGTTCTCCCGTGGTTCGGAAGAAGGCCGGAAAAGCTGGGAACAGGAATGTCTTGACACCATAGATCACCTGTACAACGTGCCTTCCATCGCCGTATGGGTGCCCTTCAACGAAGGCTGGGGACAGTTTGATGCCGCACGCATTGCGAAAATGGTGGCAAAAAAAGACCCCACCCGTCCGGTAGACCATGCCAGCGGCTGGTTCGACCAGAAAGGCGGGGATTTCCGCAGTATTCATAATTATTTCCGTCCGTTGCAGGTAAAGCTGGACGGGAAACGTGCTTTCGTCATCTCGGAATATGGTGGCTACGCCTGCCACATCGACGGGCATTCCAGTGTGGACCGGGTCTACGGATATCAGAAATATGACACTCCTGAGGACATGGCTGCTGCCCTGAAGCAGTTATTCTCAAAACAACTATTTCCTCTGATCTCCCAGGGATTGAGCGGTGCGGTATACACGCAGCTGTCCGATGTGGAAGAAGAGGTCAACGGCCTGGTAACTTATGACCGGCGTATCGTCAAACTGCCTGTGGGGCATCCGTTTGCGGCGCCATCCTCTTTTGCAGCACCTTACTCACATGGAAATAAGCCGGAATAAGGAATGCATCTGCCATGATCCAGGCAATGGGGCTGCCCAGGCATACCCCGGTGAAGCCGATGATGGGTACCAGTCCGAAACCCGCCAGGGATCTTGCGATCATCTCGAAAACGCCTGCTAAAATGGCGAATTTCGGGAAGCCCATACCCTGGATCAGGAAACGGACAATATTCACTAATGCCAGTGGAATATAGAATGCCGTATTCCATAATAAGAAAGCACGCACGTTGGCAATGATCTCTGCCTCGCCGCTGTCCACGAACAGCTGGGCCAGCGGACCGCCGAAAAATACAGTGATCAAAAATGCAATCACAGAATATCCTACCCCCAACAGTACACAGGACTTAAGACCCTGCCCGAGACGATTCAGCTTACCGGCTCCCACGTTCTGTCCACCGTAGGTTGCCATGGTGGACCCCATGGCATCAAAAGGACAGGCTAAGAAGTTACCGATCTTGCCGCCTGCGGTCATGGCCGCAACTGCCGCAGAGCCTAAGGTGTTGGCTGCAGTCTGTAAGATTACGCTGCCAATGGCGGTAATGGAATACTGCAGTCCCATAGGAACTCCCATGCCGCACAGCACCATCATCATATGCCCGTCCACTTTCCATTCTTCCCTGCGGATCCGCAGGATCTCGAATTTTTTCACCATATAGACCAGACACGCTACACCGGAGACTCCCTGGGAGATCACTGTTGCCCAGGCTGCCCCCGCCACGCCCATGTGCAGGGATATGATAAAATACAGATCCAGTACAATGTTGATCACGGAAGACAGCACCAGGAATACCACGGGGGTCTTGCTGTCACCGGTGGCACGGATCACACCGGCCACGATATTGTACAGATACACCGTAGGAATACCGATGAAAATAATGAAAATATAGTTATAGGCACCGTCAATGATGTTGGCAGGAGTCTTCATCCATACCAGAATATCCCGGCATAAAATCGCCGTAACAACGGTCATCACCACGGAAAATGCCAGTCCCAGCCAGGCACAGTTGGCCACATATTTGCGCATCCCCACGTAATCTCCGGCACCGAATTTGTGGGATACGGGGATTGCAAATCCATTGCAGACACCCATACAGAAACCGATCACCAGAAAGTTGATGGAGCCGGTAGAACCTACTGCCGCCAGATCATCCACGCCAAGAAAACGTCCCACGATCATGGTGTCCACCAGATTGTAGAACTGCTGGAATAAAAATCCGAATAATAACGGCACAGCAAAGCTGATGATAAGTTTCATGGGGCTTCCTTTTGTCAGGTCTTTTGTCATGATAATTTCCTCTCTGAATTTTCCTGTAAGTACTGTATCTATCAGTATTTCCTGTTATTTTTTGTATCTCTTTCTATCGTTGAGAGTATATACGCAGCGTTTCAAAATTGCAATATCTTTTTTGCAGATTTTATATTTTTTTGCTCCTTATATTTATGTGGTGATTCTCTCTGTTTTCTTAATGTTTATGAATGTTCTGCCTTTGGATTACAACGGCGCCACTAGGCGCACTACGAAAAGGCCCCTGCCGGGTAATCCCGGCAGAGGCCTCTTTTATGATTCTATTCGTTATGTAGGTTACTATTCCACCTTATGCAAAAGGATTCTCGGTCGGATACAGCATTCCCTTCGGCTGGTTGAAGTTCAGATCCTCTACGGGTACGCCGATGTACTTGAATACTTCGTACAGAGCCTTGCCGAAGTGACCGAAGGCAACAGCTCCGTGATGAGGGAAGTTCTTCTCGATCAGCACGTGACGATAGAAACGTCCCATCTCAGGGATAGCGAAGATACCGATACCACCGAAGGATCTGGTAGCTACGGGAAGTACTTCACCCTGTGCAATGTATGCGCGCAGCTTGTTGTCTGCGGTAGACTGCAAACGGTAGAAGGTGATATCTCCGGGAAGAATATCTCCTTCCAGAGTACCCTGGGTTACCTCTTCAGGAAGGTTTCTTGCCATGATCATCTGGTACTTCATGTTGCAGGAGGTCAGCTTCTTGGAGTTGGTGTTGCCGCAATGGAAGCCCATGAAGGTATCGTTGTGAGTATAGTTGAATTTGCCCTTGATGGACTCTTCATACATATCATCGGGAACGGTGTTGTTGATATCCAGCAGCGTTACGGTATCTGCGCTGACGCAGGTTCCGATGAACTCACTTAAGCAGCCGTAGATATCTACCTCACAGGATACAGGAATTCCCATACCGGTAAGACGGCTGTTTACATAGCAGGGTACGAAGCCAAACTGGGTCTGGAATGCAGGCCAGCATTTTCCGGCGATAGCTACATACTTGCGATATCCCTTGTGTGCCTCGATCCAGTCTAACAGAGTCAGCTCATACTGAGCCAGTTTGGGCAGTACTTCAGGCTTGTGATTGCCTGCGCCCAATTCTGCTTCCATCTCTTTTACCTTAGCAGGAATTCTCTCATCTCCGTCATGCTTCTTGAATGCTTCGAACAGATCCAGTTCGGAGTTCTCCTCGATTTCTACACCCAGATTGTACAACTGCTTGATGGGAGCGTTACATGCCAGGAAGTTCAAAGGTCTGGGTCCGAAGGAAATGATCTTCAGATCGCTCAATCCAACGATAGCTCTTGCAATAGGGATAAACTCATGCAGCATATCTGCACATTCTGCTGCAGTTCCTACGGGATTCTCGGGAATATAAGCTTTTACATTACGAAGCTTTAAGTTGTAGCTGGCATTCAGCATACCGCAGTAAGCATCGCCTCTACCGCCTACCAGATCGTTCTGGGTCTCTTCTGCTGCCGCAATGAACATTGCGGGACCATCGAAATGCTTTGCCAGTAAGGTCTCGGAAATCTCGGGACCAAAGTTGCCAAGATATACGCACAGTGCGTTACAACCGGCTTTCTTGATATCCTCTAATGCCTGTACCATATGGATTTCGCTCTCTACGATACATACAGGGCACTCATAGACACTGTCGGTACCGTACTTCTCGGTATAAGCCTGCATCAGAGCTTTTCTGCGGTTCACGGAAAGGCTCTCGGGGAAACAGTCACGGCTCACTGCCACAACGCCAATTTTTACTTCTGGTAAATTACTCATTTTGTAATCCTCCTATTTATGTTTTCTTTTTCTCTATACCATTTATTTTACCGCCTGTTTTCATCCATTCACGGAATCCTCCGGCGTTCAAATCTTATGAATTATTACGTTTATTTGCTCACATCCAGATTCTCTCCGGTCAGTCCGATAAAGCTTCCCTCTGGGAGACCGCCCTCCGCATGACCGATCAGCCACTTGTTCGTAGCAGCAAGAAGTGCATCCTCACCGGGGGTCTTGCCCTGCTCCACCTTCTGGTGTGTTCCTTCTAACGGGTAGTTAGTGCCCTGAGGTAATACAATGGCTACCTGGAATCCCTGACCGTCTACTCCACAGGGAGCATAATGCAGAGAGGTTGCAAACACTTCCACACCGGTTCCCGCCGGTACTAAAAATGCTTCCATCTTAGAAGTATCGTATGTAAAGTCCTCTGCCACATCCCCTAACTGTCCCAGGATCAGGATGGCATCCGTTGCTGCTACATTGATTTCAGAACTTCTATGATACTCTACGGCATTGAGTTTGGAATTATGGCCATTGCAGTAACCGATCTGTATAGGCATCTCTCCGTAAGTGATCGTCTCCAGTTCCTTTTTCACAGGTAATGCTTCCAGTGCATTGATCCCGGGCTCATATACCACACCCTCGGGAACCGGCGTCTTTTTCATTTCTTCCACCAGCTGTGTGAAATCCACATTGGTGATCACTCTGCCATACTTACGGAATGCAGGATCTTTTACAGATAAAATTTTCATGCTGCTCTACCAACCTTTCTCTATTATAGCTCAAACTTAAACTTACGAGGTTCATTTTATTATGCTGTTGTTTGATTTTTCTACGGCATTATTTAATGATCTCAAACAGCGGCTTGCATGCCGGATAGATCTGACGGAACTTCTGATAGCGTTCTTCATACTTTGCCACCAGTTCCGGATCCGGTTCCACGGTTCCAGTGACTTTCACGAACTTCTCTGCGATCTCTTCCACGCTTGCATATTCCCCGCAGGCTACCGCTGCCAGCATGGCACCGCCCATAGCCGGACCTTCTTCGCTCTCGATCACATCCACCTTCAGATTCAGGATATTGGCGATCATCTTCTTCCACAGAGGACTCTTGGCACCACCGCCGCAGATCTTGGTCCGCTCCAGATGAATGCCCAGAGATTTGGCTACCTCCAGAGAATCACGCAATGCAAATGCCACGCCTTCCAGTACCGCCTGTGTCATATCGGCTCTGGTGGTATCCATGGTCATGCCGATAAAAGTACCTCTGGCATTGGGATCATTATGAGGGGAACGCTCTCCCATGAGATACGGCAGGAAGTATACATGGTTCTCGCCAAGTGTCTCGATCTGTGCCTGTTCTGCTGCATAATCCTTCGTTCCGATGATCTCATCCATCCACCATTTATTGCAGGAAGCGGCACTCAGCATACAGCCCATGAGATGATAATGACCGTCTGCATGTGCAAAGGAATGCAGCGCATTATGCTGATCCACTCCAAAATGGTTGGAAGAAATGAAGATCGTTCCACTGGTACCCAGAGAGATGTTACACATATTGTCTCCCACGGTTCCGGTGCCCACTGCAGCTGCCGCATTGTCTCCGGCTCCCGCTGCTACTACCACATTTGTGGGAATTCCCAGTTCGGCAGCCACCTCCGGCAATACACAGCCAACCTTTTCGTAGCTCTCATAGCAGGCAGCCAACTGATCCTCCGTCACACCGCAGATCTTACACATTTCTTTCGACCAGCGGCGGTTCTTCACATCAAACAATAACATACCGGAAGCATCCGATACATCCGTACAATGCACACCGGTCAGACGGTAAGCAATGTAGTCCTTCGGCAGCATGATCTTTTTGATCCTTGCAAAATTCTCCGGCTCATTCTTTTTCACCCAGAGAATCTTCGGTGCCGTAAAACCGGTAAAAGAAATATTCGCCGTATATTCGGAAAGCTTCTCCTTGCCGATCACGTTGTTCAGATAATCACATTCCTCTGTGGTTCTGCCGTCATTCCAGAGAATCGCCGGACGGATCACCTGATCCTTCTCATCCAGGATCACCAGACCATGCATCTGTCCTCCGAAGCTGATACCTGCCACCTGGCTCTTGTCCGCATCTTTCAAAAGCTCCTTTATGCCTTCCATGGTCTGCTCATACCAGTCCTCCGGCTTCTGTTCCGACCAGCCGGGGTGTGGGAAATACAGTGGATATTCCCGGGATACAATATTCCTTATCTTCCCTTCACTGTCCATTAAAAGCAGTTTTACTGCTGAGGTTCCCAGATCGATTCCTATGTATAACATGAATCTTCCTCCCATCATTTTTTGCTCTGTGTCCCAATACTTTTTTGTTTCGTTCCGTGCCCGTGCACGTTGTAGTTTTATCATAACGTCTCTGAGAAAGTTTTTCAAGTAGAACTTTTTATCTTTTCCATATTTTTTCACTAAAAAGTGAAGATGTACACTTTTTATGTCTTTCTGAAAAACGTTCCTTTCATTATAATCCACCGTGCCCGGACAAATCCTTGTCTTTCATTGACTTCACAGGTAAAATATGATACCTTGTAACTATTCAGAGCCATGCAAATCTGCTTTCCGTAAATGGGGTTCCGAATTAACAGTTACGCTAAATATTACAAAGTATCTGAATCGTTTCAGATTACCGAAAGGCATGAGTATTTTATGGCAACCATCAAAGAAATTGCTGCGCTTGCCGGTGTCTCCCGCGGCACGGTGGATCGTGTACTGAATGACCGTGGAGCAGTGAACCCGGAAACTGCTGAAAAAATCAAAAAAATCGCCAGGGATCTGGATTATAAGCCCAATCGTGCGGGTCTGGTCCTCGCTGCACAGAAAAAGAGGCTCAAGCTGGGTGTCATTCTGTTTTCCACCGGGAATGCCTTTTTTCAGGATGTCCTGTCCGGAATTAATGAAAAAGCCGAAGAGCTTGCCGGCTACAACTGTACTGTAATCACCAAACAGATCTCCTTTGGTGTGGAAGCCCAGCTGCAGGCTGTCGATGAACTGCTGGCAGAAGAAGTGAACGGCATCGCCATGACGCCTTACAACGATGAACGGATCCGTGACTGTATCAACCGGTTATACGAACAGGGGATTCCCGTCGTCACGCTGAACACCGATATTGAAAATGCAAAACGTATCGCCTATGTGGGCAGCAATTACACCCGCAGCGGTGCCACTGCCGCCGGTCTTTTGCAGCTTATGACTTCCGGCACCGTAAATGTGGGTATTGTCACAGGTTCCTCCAATATCCTGTGTCATACAGAACGCATTGCCGGATTTCTGAAAACACTGGAACCATACGCCGACCGGATCCACATTGTGGACACGGTAGAAATCCATGATGATGAAGTGGAAAGCTATGAAAAGACTTATGCTCTGTTATCCGCTCATCCGGAGATCAATGCATTGTTCTTCGCCGCAGGCGGTGTCTACGGTGGCTGCCGCAGTGTAGAAGCTCTTGGAAAAAAAGAAGCCATCCGGATCATTGCATTTGATCAGGTACCCACCACCAGACAGATGCTGGAAAACGGCACCATTGCCGCCACCATCTGTCAGCAGCCGAAAGTGCAGGGCAGTAAGCCCCTTTCCCTGCTGTTTGCCTACCTGACCACCGGCGAAAATCCGGAAAAAGAATACAATTATGTTGCCGTAGATATCCGGATCAGGGAAAATACATAAAATTTTCTTAAGATTCTTCCGACACTCTTGTCATTCACAACATATAGTACTATAATATACATATTATCTACGAAATGTTGTTTTGAGGGGTACAAAAGCGGGGGAGTCTTTGAGCCATGAATTTATCTGATCTGAAACGAAATGCATATATGTTGCGGGGTTCCGATGCAAAACGTGGTTACATGCGCTGGTGGCATTCCTTCCAGGGCGTATGTCCTACGACGCAGGAGACCCGCACTTTTTTTGTGGAATACAGCATTTTGAATCCCTCTCTTGGGACCTCACAGCCTATCTTAGGTCAGCACCCCTACTACAAACGTCATGGCATGAAGCCATCCTATCTCTGCATCAAAGCCGGCGTGTTCCCAAAGCAGGATGATGACGGACTGCAGCTTCAGGCTTACTATCCCATGACTTCTCTGCAGGTGGCCCAGGATCCTTTTTACATGCAGTTTGAAGACTGTGTCTACAGTGAGAACCGGATCTGCGGTTCCATCGATATTTCCGAAGAAATTGCAAGACATCGTTCGCTCATGACCGATGCCGGGAGTTTTTGCTGGGATCTGGAAGTACATAAGGCAGTTGCCTGTCATACCGGCTATACCGCCAATGCGTTTTTTACAGCAATTCATGCGCTGGAAAGCTTCTGGCACGGAGAAGGCATCCGCACCTTTTTCCGCGGTACCGTTATTCTGGACGGTGTTGCCTACGAAGTAACTCCTGAGACCTCCTACGGCTATGCGGATAAGCATTGGGGCCGCAGTTACAACCATCCCTGGCTGCAATTTGCTTCCGGCCACCTGATCAGTGAAAAAAACGGCCGTGAATTAAAGCATTCTGCTCTGGCCATCGATGGCTGTTGTCCAAAGTTCCTGTTCTTCCCCATGCGCCGCAGGATTCTGATGCAGTTGACCTACACCGGGGAGGATTTCGAGTATCATTTTGGCAAGCCGCTTACACTGTCCCGTTGCAAGTGGAAGGTGAAAGAGACCAACAAACGGTTCATCTGGCACTTCAAAGCCCAGAACCGCACTTCCGTGGTGCGGATCTCCGGAAGCTGCAGCAAAGAGCAGATGATGCCGTTACTCTATGAAAATCCTGATGGAAAAGTATCTGACATTCCTCTCTGGGAGGGTGGCAATGCAACAGGCACTATAGAACTGTACCGAAGAATTGGCGGTTCTCTGGAGTTGATCGATCGTCTGCAATTCGAAAACGGTTTATGTGCTTATCAGCGCCTCTGATTCCGTCTGTTGAATTGCAGCTGAATGTATTTTAAAAAGCTGTTGCCGCAGATTTTCTCTGCTGACAACAGCTTTCTTTTGTCTCTATGCAGCTTAGATTGCCTCTTCCGGCTCCTCCAATGCTTTTTCGTAACTCTCCAGAATCACCCTTTGCAAATTTTCTCTGGTGGAAGAATTGATAGGATGTGCGATATCCCTATATTCTCCGTCCGTTGCCTTTTTGCTCGGCATTGCAATGAACAATCCCTTTTCTCCTTCGATTACCTTGATATCATGTACTACGAATTCATCATCCAGTGTAATGGATACGATAGCTTTCATCTTGCCTTCCTTGGTAATCTTACGAACACGTACATCTGTAATCTGCATTTGCTAACCCCCTTGGTGCTGTTACAGTGATCCTTACGCATCTCTCCGCCCTGTGGGCTCTCGAAATGCTACAGATATGAGTATTACGGGCTATCGCCCTGCATACTCATATCTGTTAGATCCCCTAATGATTACCTTGCTCTGCCTGCAAGCAGTCTCGCAATGTAGTCATTGGGAATCCGGATCACTTATATCACGTATCGCTCATTCCTCTCAACTACGATCTTCACTTCGCCTTCTCCCACAAAGTACGAATTTGCACGGATCGTATCACGGCTTTCTACAATACAGTTTTCAATATGCGTGTTATCTCCAATATAAACATCATTCAGGATAATAGAGTTCTTGATCACACAATTATTGCCTATATAACTCTTCTTGAAAATTACGGAATTCTCTACCACACCGTTGACTATACATCCGCTGGATACCAGACTGTTACGTACCTGGCAACCGGGATTGTATTTTGCGGGAGGCAGATCATCCACCTTGGAGTATACATCCGGATACTGTTTAAAGAAGTAATTTCTCACATCCGCTTTCAGGAAATCCATGTTGGTGCTATAGTAATCTTCCACAGATGCAATATTTCTCCAGTAATCTTTGATCTTGTATCCGTAAATTCTCTTCAGATCCTTGTAGCGGATCAGAATATCTCTTACGAAATCATAACGATCTTCTTCAGCACACTTCTCGATCATCTCGATCAGCAGTCTGCGTCGAACCACATAAATACCACAGGAAATAGTATTGGTCTTGGCCTGCAGCGGTTTTTCTTCAAATTCTTCGATACGGCTTTCCTCGTTCATGCGGATCGTACCGAAACGCTCCACGTTGGTACCGGGTTCCATATCACGGCAGACTACAGTAATATCTGCCTTCTTCTCAATATGGTACTCCAATACCTTATTGTAATCCAGCTTATATACACCATCGCCGGAAGCAATGACTACATAGGGTTCATGACTGTTTTTTAAGAAGCTGAGGTTCTGATAAATAGCATCCGCAGTTCCTCTGTACCAGTTGCTGTTCTCTGCTGTCACAGCAGGAGTGAACACATACAATCCACCCTGTTTACGACCGAAATCCCACCATTTGGAAGAATTCAGATGCTCGTTCAGACTTCTTGCATTGTACTGGGTAAATACTGCCACTTTCTGAATATGAGAGTTGGTCATATTACTCAGTGTAAAGTCAATACTGCGGTAGCTGCCTGCGATAGGCATTGCACATATTGCTCTCTTCTGGGAAAGTTCCCGCATCCTGTGATTATTACCGCCCGCTAAAATAATTCCAATCGCTCTCACTGCTATTCACCTGCCTTAATTAATGTTTTGCCGCTTGCGAGCTGGGAATCCGCATAATCTGCAGCAGCTGTCACTCCGGATATTACTGAGTTCTTTCCAACGCTGATACCGTCGGGAATCACACTCTTCTCTCCGATGGTTACAAGTCCATGGTTGTAAATATGAGGTGCTGTATCATTCTCTGCTTCTTCGCCGACACCTAATTTTACCTGATTGCCCACCACAACATTTTCAGCAATAATCGCCTTATTGATCTCACAGTTCTCACCGATCTGCGTCTGATTCATGATAATGGAATCCCGGATCACAGTTCCTTTACCGATCGTTACACCACAGCCGATAACGGAATTATATACCTCACCATAGATGTCGGAGCCTTCACCGATGATACTTCTCTCCACGATGCTGTCCGCCGCAATATAATCAGGGGGCTGAATCTCACTCTTGGTGTAGATCTTCCAGTATTCCTCATACAGGTTGAATTCGGGCACGATATCGATCAGTTCCATGTTGGCTTCCCAATAGGAACTTAATGTACCTACATCCTTCCAGTAGCCTGTAAACTCATAAGCATACAGGGGTGCTCCCTTGTCATGACAATAAGGAATGACATGCTTACCAAAATCCAAAGCCGGCTGATCTGCCATAGCGATCAGGGCTTCCTTCAATGTCTTCCAGTTGAATATGTAAATACCCATACTTGCAAGATTGCTTCTGGGATGTTCCGGTTTCTCCTCAAACTCGGTGATGCGATGATTCTCATCTGCGATCATGATACCGAAGCGGCTGGCCTCCTCAATGGGAACAGGCATTACCGCAATGGTAACTTCTGCATTATTGGCCTTATGGAAGTCCAACATTACTTCATAATCCATTTTATAAATATGATCTCCGGAAAGGATCAGCACATACTCCGGATTATAACTCTCCATATACTCCAGATTCTGATAGATCGCATTCGCAGTACCGGTATACCATTCACTGTTGGTGCTCTTCTCATAAGGAGGCAGTACGGTCACTCCTCCGATATTACGATCCAGATCCCAAGGAATACCGATTCCGATATGGGTATTCAGTCTGAGGGGCTGGTACTGTGTCAGTACGCCTACCGTATCCACTCCCGAATTAATACAATTAGAAAGGGGAAAATCGATAATGCGGTACTTGCCTCCAAATGCAACGGCAGGTTTAGCAACCTTGGATGTCAGTACACCCAGACGGCTTCCCTGTCCTCCAGCCAATAGCATGGCTATCATTTCTTTCTTAATCATATCCTCACCTCTATCTAGCCTTCCACCTGTTGTAATAAATAGTCGCTTGCGGCTATTATCCGATGTATCCATCTGTCTCGAAAAAGCGTCCGCGCTTTCCTTCGGATGTGATATTCTGATTATAACACATTGACGATGGAAAGTGAATATTTATTACTAGCTTTTTTTGCCATTTTACGATTTTTATATCCATTTTTTACATTTTTAGCTTGTCTTCCGCAAGCTTTTTGTCAATTTATACCAATCCCGTAAGAAATGATTTTATAAAAAATTGTAATCTTACACATTTTTTCAAAATTGTGCCTATGGATTGTTTTTTTTCGTTCCTATGTATATAATGATATCAGGGTCAAAAGTTCCCGACTTTGATGCCTACGGATTGTTTCGTGCTACGCACTCCCACAATCCTACCCTCTATTCGCATATCGTGGGATTATCATCCCACTTTTATGCTCATATCGGGGCGGGTCATAAGGTCTTTCACCCACTAATGAGCAAGCTCATATGGGCTTAGACCTTTTGACCCTGGCATCATATAATGTTACTAATAAGGTAACTACGTAACCTCCCGCATATGTAAAGACGGATCGATCCGTAGGCATCAAAGCCGGGAACTTTTGAACCCGGCATCATCAAGTAATGCAACTACATTATATTAAGGAAGTGTCAATATGTATCAGATAGACTTTAATCACCCCTCGTCCATTTATTTTGTAGGTATCGGCGGTATCAGTATGAGTGGTCTTGCTGAGATCCTGAAGGATGCCGGTTTCCGTGTATCCGGTTCCGACCGTTCCAAAAGCCCCCTTACCGAAACTCTTGAGAGAAAGGGGATCAATGTATTTTATGGACAACGTGCCGGGAATATTACCGATGATATCGACTGTGTTGTATTTACCAGTGCAATTCACAAGGATAATCCCGAATATGTCGCTACCATGGAGAAGGGAATCCCTCACCTTACCAGAGCACAGCTCTTAGGCGAAATCATGCAGAACTACAAGACTCCAATTGCCATCAGCGGTACCCACGGCAAGACCACCACGACCTCCATGGTCAGTGAGATCCTGCTGCATGCCGGTACAGATCCCACCCTGTCCATCGGTGGTATGTTAAAAAGTATCGGCGGCAACATCCGTGTCGGCAGTACCGATCTGTTCGTTACGGAAGCCTGCGAATACACCAACAGCTTTTTAAGCTTTTATCCAAAGATCGGTATGATCTTGAATATCGAGGAGGATCATCTGGACTTTTTCAAGGATCTGGAGGACATCCGGAATTCCTTCCATAAGTTTGCAAAGCTTCTGCCTGCCGATGGCTGCCTTATCATCAACGGTGCGATCGATCGTTTACAGGAGATCACCGGAGATCTGGACTGCCGCGTGATCACTTTTAATAAGGAAGCTGTCAACAGCGACGGTTCGGCGGCAGATTATTATCCTTCAGATATGACTTATGATGAGTTCGGGCATCCCTCCTTTACGCTGCATTGCCACGGAGAGGTATCCGGCAGCTTTTCCCTGCAGGTACCCGGAGAACATAATGCATGCAACGCCATTGCCTCCATTGCACTGGCTGATCTGTTAAAGATCGACCGCAAGGTTACCGCTTCCGCCCTGCACGGCTTCACCGGTACCGACCGCAGATTCGAATACAAAGGTACCATCGGTGGTGTTACCATTGTGGATGATTACGCACATCATCCCACAGAGATTGCAGCCACGCTGCAAGCAGCGGCAAATTATCCTCACAAGACGCTCTGGTGTATCTTCCAGCCCCATACCTACACCAGGACCAAGGCATTCCTGAAGGATTTTGCCAAAGCATTATGTCTGGCAGACAAAGTCGTCCTGGCAGATATCTATGCCGCCCGTGAGACCGACACCCTGGGAATCAGCTCCGAAACTCTGCAGGCAGAGATCCAGGCACTGGGGCATGAATGTTACTATTTTCCTTCTTTTGATGAGATTGAAAACTTTTTGTTAGAAAATTGCATAAACGGTGACCTGTTGATAACTATGGGTGCCGGAGATGTCGTAAAAATCGGTGAAAACCTGCTTGGCAGATAGTTGTCCACATTATCCACAGGAAAGACCGGGGACAATCCCCGTTTTTCCTGTGGATATTTTATTGTTTCCCTGTGGATAATTTTATGTCACATTTTGACGATGATCTGCCGATATATAAGCTTTTTCCGATACATCGTCTGTCGGTATCCACAATATCCACCGTTTCCACATTTTTATCCGGGAGTCCGGGAACCCAGTGTTTACAAGGTTTTCCGGCAAATTGACTATTTCTTTTTCACAGGTCTTATGCTATACTTGGTCTTACTTTGAAAAAGGAACGATTTGTGAAAGAAGGTATTGTGTGTTATGGCACGGATAGCGCTCTATAAAGATAATTATGCAGATTCTACGGTAGTATCCAATCTGTTTATTGATGAATATATGAAGGATGCCAATGACGCACAGCTGAAGGTCTATTTCTATCTGCTGCGCATGCTCAATGCGGATCAGGCTATCAGTGTGTCCGGAATTGCAGACAAGTTCAACCACACGGAGAAGGATGTGATCCGTGCGCTGAAATATTGGGAGAAGCAGCAGATCCTGGATCTGGACTTCGATGAAAATAAAGCGCTGGTAGGCATTCACCTTCGCGATCTGAGCGCACAGACTGCACCGGTATCCCAGCACAACGTACTGTTGACTTCCGGTCCCGTACAGAGTGCCTCCACAGGCGTTACAGTGCTTCCCACCTCAGCTGCGGCCGTTGCTTCCGCTGCAGCAGTTCCAAAGGAGCCGCATACCTATACCAAACCCGCCTACTCACTGGATCAGTTGCGGGAATTCAAAGAACGTGAAGAGACCTCCCAGCTTCTCTTTATTGCAGAAGCTTATATTGGTAAACCTCTGACCCCCTCCGAGATCAAAACAATCCTGTTCTTTACAGATGTATTGCATTTTTCAGAAGATCTTATTGATTATCTTCTGCAATACTGTGTGGAGCGTGGCAAGAGGGATTTCAAATACATAGAAAAGGTTGCTGTCAACTGGGCAGAAGAAGGTATCACCACCCCCAAACAGGCGCAGAAATTCTCTACGAAATATGATAAGAGCGTTTATACTATCATGAACAGCCTCGGACGCTCCACCGCTCCCACCGCTAAAGAACTGGAATTTATCAACCGTTGGATCAGGGATTACGGCTTTAGTGCTGATATTATCCTCGAAGCCTGTGAACGCAGTTCTCTTGCCACGGACAAGCACCGTTTCGAATATGCGGAAGGCATTTTAAACAGTTGGCGTGAGGCAGGTGTCCATCACAAAGCTGATATTCAGCAGCTGGATGAGTCTTTCCAGAAGAAAAAGACTGCAAAGCCCGTTTCTTCCGGATCCTCCAATCGCTTTACGCAGTTTACACAGAACAGCTATGATTTTGCCGCTCTGGAAAAAGAAATTTTAAGCAATTAACAGGCAAAGGGGAGTGAATCGTGTCACTGACAAATGCACAATATAACTTTATTATGAAGGGCTATGAACAGGCAAGAGACCGTAATCGTCATCTCTCTGAGCAGCGTCGTCTGGAAGTCTATGCAAAGCTTCCGGAGTACCAGAAGCTGGACGAATCCATCGGAGAACTTTCTGTCGCTCAGGCGAGACTTTTATTAAATGGTGACGATGAAGCGCTGACCCGGCTGCGCTGCTCCTTAAAAGAGATCTCACTTCAGAAAAAGGAACTCCTCCGCTCTGCCGGATATCCTTTAGATTATCTGGATCCGATCTATGACTGTCCCGATTGCAGGGACACCGGTTATGTGGAAACAGAAGACAATTTACACAAAAAATGTCATTGTTTCCATCAGCAGGAATTAAATATTCTCTATGAGCAGTCTCATATTCGTGAAATGATCGCTTCTGAGAATTTTTCCAATCTTTCTTACGAATACTATCAGGGGGAAGATTTACTTCGTTTTGAAAAATGCGTAACTCTTTGCCACAATTTTGTACAAAACTTCAAACAACACTACCACAATCTTTTCTTTTATGGTACAGTAGGTACTGGCAAGAGCTTTTTATCGGGATGTATCGCCAAAGAATTACTGGAAAGCGGTCATTCCGTGATTTATTTCAGTTCTTCCGGGTTATTTGATACCCTTGCGCGCTATTCTTTTGATGTAAAATCAAAGGAAGCTTTATCCGGATTTTATGAGGATTTATATAATTGTGATCTTCTGATTATCGATGATCTTGGCACAGAGTTGACGAATACCTTCGTTGCTTCACAGCTTTTCTCTTGTCTCAATGAACGAGACCTGCGGAAAAAAGCCACGATCATCTCCACAAACTTAAGTCTGGAAGAGCTGCGTGACCGATACTCCGACCGGGTATTTTCCCGTATTACAAGTCATTATGACCTGTGTAAGCTGACCGGTCCCGATATCCGCATGTGTAAAAAACGTATGCAAAATGCATCTGACAATTAATCAAAAGTTTCGTAACAGAACAGTATACAGAATCAGAAAGTGAGGATCACCCCAATGGCGAATCGTGAAGAAAAAAGAAATCTGGAGACTATCCCTGTCGGCTCTCTGGGCATTATTTCGCTGCCCGGCTGCAAGCCCTTAGGCGAGAAGGTAGACCAGTATCTTGTAAAATGGCGGGCAGAGAGAGAAAGTGAACACAAAGAGTCTCTTGCATTTGCAGGTTATCAGAGAGAATCCTATCTCCTGGATGCCAAAGTACCCCGTTTCGGTTCCGGTGAAGCAAAAGGACAGATCCTGGAATCCGTCCGTGGTACTGATCTCTATCTGTTGGTAGATGTCCTGAACTACTCCATGACCTATTCCTTGTGTGGCAGTGAGAACCATATGTCTCCCGATGATCACTATCAGGATCTGAAGCGTATCATCGCAGCTGTCGGCGGTAAAGCCCGTCGTATCACTGTGATCATGCCTTTCCTGTATGAGAGCCGTCAGCACAAGAGAACTTCCCGTGAGTCCCTGGACTGTGCACTGGCACTGCAGGAGCTGGTAAGCATGGGTGTAGACAACATCATCACTTTCGATGCTCACGATCCCCGTGTCCAGAATGCCATTCCTCTGCACGGCTTTGAGACCGTACAGCCTGCATATCAATTCATCAAGGGTCTGTTACGCAACGTAAAAGATCTGCAGCTGGATTCCAGCCACATGATGGTCATCAGCCCGGATGAAGGCGGCATGGGACGTGCTATCTACATCGCTAACGTTCTCGGTCTGGATATGGGTATGTTCTATAAGAGAAGAGATTACACCAAGATTGTCAACGGCCGTAACCCCATCGTAGCGCATGAGTTCCTGGGCACCAGCGTAGAGGGCAAGGATATGATCATTATCGATGACATGATCTCCTCCGGCGAAAGCATGCTGGAAGTCGCCGCTGCCCTGAAGGAACGCAAGGCGAATAAGATCTTCGTCTTCTCCACCTTTGGTCTCTTCACCAACGGTCTGGACAAATTCGACAAGGCTTATGAGAACGGCATCATCGATAAGGTACTGACCACCAACCTGATCTACCAGACTCCGGAGCTGCTGAAGAGAGAATGGTACATCAACTGTGATCTGAGCAAGTATATCGCTTACATCATTGATACTTTGAACCACGATTCTTCCATCAGTGATCTGTTGAATCCAAATGAGAGAATTCAGAATATCGTTGCAAAATATAAGAAGGGTGAGCTGTAAAGCTCACCCTTCTTATTTTTTTAACTTGAAAGTTACGCAGGCATTCTGCATTTTTTATAATATCTGTACATCATAGGTATTTCTACTTCTCTATTACTTTGGTGCAAATCGCATTAAAATGGCAAAATCAGTACAAAAAAACCTCTAAATCAAGCATTTTTTGTACTGATTTTATTGTTTTTCCCATTTTAGCGAAAATAAGCTCTTACAAAAGGTCAAAATCTACTGTTTTTGTATTTTTTTAGCGAAAAATGGCGTTTTTAATACAAACAGAACTCCCGGAGCATGCGATACACATGTCTCGATGTAAGGTCTCCGTATGTGAATTTTCTACGAAAAGTGATGAGTGGTTCTCGTCATGACGGGGTCGCCTACAGTCGACATCCATGTCGACAATCGGCTGACGCGGACATCGTGTCCGCTTTCCCCCTGTCTTTCA